>UEXV01000021.1_pt1 | contig 84735 bp, 77 predicted proteins | sample 4301181 | NCBI WGS metagenome assembly UEXV01 (sample SAMEA4773175, study PRJEB27434) | metagenome | biome: 2259; feature: agricultural soil; material: soil | place: USA | collected 2014-09 | depth 0.25 m | reverse complement strand
AGAGAAGGGAACTAATCAGTTGCGTCTTCCCTGCGTCGCCGTGTCCAATGACCGCAAGGTTGCGAATTGCTTCGGTGGCATAGACTTTCATAAAAGCGAATGAGTCCTTTCAGAGATCGAATTGCAACAAGTTAAAGCGACAGTTCATCCTCTTTCATTCGATGAAAAGGCAGGATGTGACTGTGGATTTGAGCGATAATTTATCCGAGCGCAAGGGCTAAAGGCAAATCACGGTATTATGTTCCCGAAACGGTTATTACCATTTGTTCGCATTGCCTAATGTCGCGCATGTGATGACGATCCCAGCCTCAACATCGGCTCTAATCCGCAAAGGGCGAACTTTCTTTGCGGGCGGCATGCTGGTGGTGCTCGTACTGGCAATTGGCAAGCTGATTTTCCATTGCATCTTTAACAATCGGTACGGCTACTTTCGCGATGAATTCGATTATCTCTCGTGCGGTAATCATCTCGCGTGGGGGTACGTGGATCAGCCCCCGCTGCTTCCATTCTTAGTTCGCATCAGTCGAATCGTTCTCGGCGAATCGTTACGCAGTGTCAGATTCCTTCCCGCTCTGGTCATATCGCTCGCGCTGGTGCTCACGGCGATGATCGCGCGCGAGTTTGGCGGCCGCGGTTTCGCCCTCGTACTGGCGGCCGTCGCTTTCCTGATCGCTCCGACATATTTGTCCGCCGGCAGTCTGCTGACGACGAACAGTTTGGAACCGTTGCTGTGGATGGGCTGCGCCTACTTTGCAATTCTGGCAATCAAACGTGACCCGCGTTACTGGATGCTGTTCGGAGTGAGCGCCGGACTCGGCTTGGAAGAAAAATATTCGATAGCGATCTTCGGTGCGGCAATTGTTCTGTCGCTGCTTTTGACTAAACACCGGCGTGCTTTTCTAAGCAAATGGCTCTGGGTCGGTGGCGCCATCGCATTTCTTATCTTCCTGCCAAATCTGATCTGGAATGTGCAAAACCACTGGCCGTTTCTCGAGTTGATGCACAACATTCGAGTCAGTGGGCGTGACACTCAACTGTCTGCCTGGCAGTTTTTTGTGCAACAGATTCTGTTGTTGCATCCGATGACGGCCCCGATTTGGATCTCTGGTCTGTGCGCGCTCTTATTTTCGTCTCGGTTCCGGAGCTATCGCCTGCTCGGTTTGAGTTACCTGATGGCCTTCGCTGCGTTCGTCTTGCTGAAGGGAAAGAATTACTATCTTGCGCCAATCTACCCGATGCTTTTGGCCGCGGGCAGTGTGGTAATTGAATCCGGAGTTGAGCGCACGCGGCAAGTTTGGTTCAAGCCGGCGCTGATTGTGTTGCTGCTTCTCGGCGGAGCGTGGCTGGCGCCAATCGTAGTCCCGATCTTTTCCGTCGAACGTTTCATCACGTTTTTGAACACGTTGCCTTTCAAGTTGCCGCGCAGCGAACACAGTCACGAACGAGCCGCCTTGCCACAGCATTACGCCGATCAGTTTGGATGGGAAGAGATGGCTGCGATGACTGCCCAGGCCTGGGCGCGGGTGCCGGCTGAACAGCGGTCCGATTGCGGTATCTTCGCGCAAAACTACGGCCAGGCCGGCGCGATTGATTTCTTTGGCCCACGTTATGGTTTGCCTCCGGCGCTTAGTGGGCATCAAACTTATTTCTTGTGGGGACCGCGCGGTTATTCAGGCAACTGCATGATCGTACTGGACGACAGAAAAGAAGTTCTTGATCAATTATTTAACGAAGTCGAATTGGTAGGCGCCTCGGACCATCCTTATTCAATTGAGAGGCAGACTCCGGTTTTTCTCTGCCGTGGAGCAAAGTTCGGGACGCTCGCGCAATTGTGGCCAAAACTAAAGAAATGGCGATAGCCCAGGTCAGCAAAATCGAAGTCTACACCGACGGCCACTGCAATCTTTGCAAGTGGATGCGCGCGCGCGTCGAGCCGCTCGATCGAGATCATCGAATCGAGTGGCTGGACTACAACGATCCGGAAATTCTGAAACGCGCCGCGCCGCATACTGCCGACGAAATGGCGGAAGAAATGCACGCGCGCCCCGCTAACGGAAAATGGTTCAAGGGTTACTGCGCCTGGATCGAAGTCGTGCGCGTGCTGCCTCGTTGGAAATGGTTAGCGCCCATCATGTTCGTCTGGCCGCTGACGAGGCTGGGGCCAATCTTTTATCAATGGTTGGCGAAGCGACGCTACACCCTTTTTGGCGTCCCGCCTCGGTGCGACGCCAGCGGCGTCTGTCAACTGCATAAGTAGTTGACTGGAGCGCAAGCGTCCTCGCTTGCCGTTTGGCGTTGCGCACCCAAGTCAGCAAGCGAGGACGATTGCGCTCCAGTCAAGTCGCTGCCGCTTGCGCTCGCGACACAACCCCAGCGCGCTTCAACGCATCCTAAACTCGACCCAGACAAATCATTGAAAGGGTTACCGGCGAACGGAAATTTCGCTGGTTTAGAGGTGGAAAAACTATGTTTAGAAAGATTTCAGCGTTCTTAATCGCAACAATTTTCGTGGCGATGAATTTGAGCGCTTCCTCAATTGCGAACGCCAGGACCAACGAAACGAAAGATGCGGCCGTGCGCACTCCCGTCAACATCGCAATCCTGATTCAGGACGATTTGATTTCGCGCGTGGGTAATGAAATTGGCGTCACGAAAGATTTTATTCGCGCGCTGCCGCAAGGCTCGCGCGTCATGGTTGGCTACATTACGTCCGGCGCGCTGCAAGTTCGTCAGCCGTTTACGACTGATCTAAATCGCGCGGCCAGCTCGCTGCGCATACCAATCGCGAGCACGTCGGCATCGGCCTACAATCCGTATGTCGAAGTGATCGATGCGATGAAGAAATTTGATTCAAGCTGGCGAGAACCGAAGGCCGTGCTCTTGATCTCTGACGGGCTCGATACCTCACATGGTTTCGACTCGACGGCTGCGGGACACACTCTCGACATCGACCGGACGATCCGTGAAGCGAACCGTCGTGACATTGTGATCTATTCGTTCTATGCGCCGTCCGTCGGATTGACGAGTCGCAGTTACGTAGCCGCCAGCTATGGTCAAAGCTCTTTGAATCGGGTATCGCATGACACCGGTGGGAAGGCTTTCTTCCAGGGAACTTCCGGCTTCGTCACGTTCGATTCTTATTTCACGAGACTGCGACAAGAGTTGAATCGAGTTTCGTAACGCTTCAAAGCTAAATCATCAATACAGACGCCGGGGGACGAAAGTTTCCGCGGCGTCTTCTTTTGTAGCATAGACTTCAGTCTGTGTTTGTAAGACAGCGACTGACAGACTTAGAAGAAACCAGGGTGCCGCGTATTCAGCCGAACACAGACTAAAGTCTGTGCTACCCCAACAAAAACTCTGGCGCTCTCCGGTTCCCGGTGGTAAATTATGGCCGTCACAAGCAGGCCGGCTCACGAACCGCCGGCCTCAGTCATGACAGCCGAGAAACCCGCCATCGCCATAGCAAAAACTGCGGACACCCAGTCCGCATTACGTCCGACATTTTTCCAAAAATGACCGACACCAAAGTCCGCGAATACTGTCTCATCGTGGAAGGCGCCTACTTAACCGAAGGCGAGGCCGAACATGCTCTGCGCGATCCGTTCATTGAAGACTGGGTCGAACAGCATGGCAATTTCAAAATTCACAACATGGACGACATTCAAGTGACGCCCGGTGTGACCCTGGGAAGCCTGGGCGTTTACATGATCGACGAACGCGTTTTTGAGATCGCCAGCGAAGATCCCAATCATCCTTTGACCGAACACAAAGCTAAGGGCGTCGCCGAAGCTCTGCGGCGACAGGACATGTTCGATGAAGTTAATGTTGAGGCGCGGGAGGAAGCGGCGGAAGCTTGAGCTCTGAAAACAACACCGTGTTTTTCGATGGCCGCGTAGCGGTCGTCTCCGGCGACATCACCAAACAGGATGTCGAAGCGATCGTTAACGCCGCGAATTCTTCTTTGCTGGGCGGCGGAGGTGTCGATGGCGCAATTCATCGCGCGGGCGGACCCGAGATTCTGGAAGAGTGCCGCGCGATTCGGCGCACGCGTTTTCCGGAAGGACTGCCGACGGGCGAGGCGGTGATTACCACGGGTGGCAAACTGGCGGCGCTTTATGTGATTCACACCGTGGGTCCAATCTACGGTCACCAGGGTGGAAAAGACGCAGAGCTGCTCGCCAACTGTTATCACAACTCGCTGACTTTGGCCGTGGAAAAGAACCTGACGTCCGTGGCGTTCCCTTCAATTTCGACCGGCGTCTACGGTTACCCGCGCGCGGAAGCGGCCGAAGTTTCGTCGCGAACCATCGAGAATTTCCTGGCCACTGACCGTCAATTAAAAGAAGTGCGACTGGTTTTCTTTCAAGCGCAGGACGCCGAGATTTTTTTGGAGCATCAGAAGTTTAGTGAATAAGCGGTACGCACGCCTCCGGCGTGCCGCGCGCGGCGCACGAGCAAGTATATGCATGCCCGCGAGCGAGGCATATCCGGATGACCTGGGCAGGCACGCGGGACGCGTGCGTACCGGTTGTTGACCGGAGCAACAAACTTCTGCAAAATCACACATTCTTCCGGGCGGCGCTGGCCGCCTTACTTTTGTCTCCAAATCTGAATCAATGACCCCTGACATCGAACACGATACGACCGCCCCAAATAACGCGACCGGACGCCAGGTTCCGCCAACCTTAAACGCGCTCAACGATCTGTCCTCGAATTACTGGTGGAGTTGGGCGCCGGATGGATCTGAGCTATTTCGCGACCTCGACGGGAACCTTTGGCAACAATGCGAACAGAATCCTCGGCTGCTCTTAACTCAGATTTCCGATTTGCGTTTGACACAGATGGCCGCCGATCCTTCATTCGCTGACCGCGTCCGGAAATTGCACGAGAAGTTCATCGCCTACATGAGTGATCAGAGGCCGTGGCCCAAGCTGCAACTCGCGTCGCGAATCACAAACGAAAATCCCATTGCTTATTTTTGCGCGGAGTTCGGCGTGCACAATTCGTTGCCGCTTTATTCCGGGGGCCTGGGAATCCTGGCCGGCGATCATTTGAAGTCGGCCAGCGATCTCAATCTGCCACTCGTTGCCGTGGGTCTCTTCTATCGCTTTGGTTATTTTCGGCAATCGCTGCGCAATGATGACTGGCAGGAAGAGCAGTATCGCGAAAACCACTCTGACGAGTTGGCGCTCAAGACGGTTGCGGATGAGGAAGGCAAGCCTCTCTTGATCGATGTGAACATGCGCGGCCGCACCGTCTACGCACGTGTTTGGCGCGCGGACGTGGGCCATGTGCCGCTTTATCTTTTGGACACAAACGTTCCGGAGAATGATCCGATCGATCGTCTGGTAACTGGTCATCTCTATGGCGGCGATCGCGAGACACGTCTGGTCCAGGAAATGATGCTGGGCATGGGCGGCGTCCGCCTCTTGCAAAAACTCGGGATCGATCCGGCGGTCTTTCATCTCAACGAAGGTCACTCGGCATTTCTCACGCTTGAATTGACGCGCCAACTGATCGCGGCCGAAGGGATCAACTTTGGCGAAGCCGCGAGTCGCGTGCGCGAGCGTTGTGTGTTCACGACGCACACGCCGGTGGCCGCCGGGCACGATGAGTTCGAGGCGTCGCTGGTCGAAAAAGGGTTTGGCAATTGGCCGCAGATCGCTTTGGGCTTGTCGCAGGAAGAGTTTCTAATGCTGGGCCGGGTCAGAGGCGATGCGCAAGAATCGTTTGGATTGACGCCGCTGGCTTTGCGCATGTGCCGCTCGACCAACGGCGTCAGCCGCAAACACGGCGAAGTCTCGCGGGAACTCTGGAACAAGATGTGGCCGCACAAGTCGCTCGCCGAAGTACCCATCACCTCAGTGACTAACGGGGTTCACCCCGCAACCTGGGTGGCGCCGATGCTGCGCCGGCTTTATGAAGAAAGCGTGGGGCAGGACTGGATTGAACGCTGCCGCGACGCCGGCGTTTGGGCTTACGGCATCCAGAAAACCCCGGATGAAGAGCTTTGGCGCGCGCATAATTTGTTGAAACAGCGTTTGGTCGCTTTCGTCCGCGATCATTCATTCGATGCGCGCCTGGCCCGCGGTGACAGTGAAGATCACATCGAAGCCGCGCGCACAATGTTTGATCCGGAGATTCTCACGATCGGGTTTGCGCGGCGCGTGGCGGGATACAAGCGTTGGGATTTGCTGCTCAGCGATACAAAGCGGCTGGAAAAATTGATCAATGATCCGGAAAGACCGGTTCAATTTGTCTTTGCCGGAAAAGCCCACCCGCAGGATCAAGGCGCGAAATCGATCTTACAAAAATTGATCGACTGGCAGCGCAATCCGAACGTGCGCCAGCGCGTGGCGTTCATTGCGGATTACGATCAGGAAATCGCGCGCCAGTTGGTCCAGGGTGTCGATGTCTGGATGAACGTTCCGCGCCGTCCACAGGAAGCTTCCGGCACCAGCGGTCAGAAGGTCGCGATAAACGGTGGCTTGAATTTTTCGGTTCTGGACGGATGGTGGATTGAAGGTTACGACGGCGACAACGGTTTCGCGATCGGAGACTTGAGCCCGTTGGGGGACGCTGAACTGGATCGGATGGATGCCGAATCGATGTATCGCGTGCTCTCAGAAGAAGTGATTCAAAAATTCTATGAACGCGACGCTGACGGCTTGCCGCGACGTTGGATTGCCATGATGAAGCGTTCGATCGAGACGCTGGTGCCGCGATTCAGCAGCGACCGAATGGTGGCTGAGTATGCGGAGCGAATTTATTGATCGTGTCAGAAGCCCGACCGTCAGGGAGGGCAAGCTAAGGAGCGATGTTGCCAAGGCTGCCCTCCCTGACGGTCGGGCTTCTGACACTCCGTTGTAATGCCGAGCGAGTCTACTAAGCACGTGCCGGCCGACCCGCCCACGTTTCCGTGGCGCGTGTTCTGGTTACTACTGGCCGGGTCTGTCCTGGGCGCCGGCGCTGTGATTCCGCTGGTTCTCGAAGTCTTCCTCCCAAAGATTCCGCAAGGACCGACCTTGCCCATGCCGCTTCCGGCAATTGTGGCAGTCGGTGCGATGCAAAATCTCTTACTTTTCGCGGCGGCGATCGGAGTGGGCCTCTTGCTGTCACGCAAGTTGGGTCTGGGAGCGCCGTTGCTCGAAGGTTGGCTCTATCATGAGAAGCCGCGCGCACGAGCGCGCGACTCTTTCAAGTACGGAGTGTTGACAGGATTCGCAGTGGGCTTTGTATTGCTCCTCATTATTATTCCGGCAGCTCCGCATTTTCCCGGTTTACCTTTCGTCAGCGCCGGCCGGGCAGCGATTTGGAAAAGGCTTCTCGCTTGTCTTTATGGCGGCATCGATGAAGAGGTTTTAACGCGACTGTTTCTCTTGAGTCTCTTCGCCTGGGTCGGAATGAAGTTGGCCGGCAAGGGAAAAGGTTTACTGACGCCAACCGTCTTCTGGGTGGCCAACGTGATCGTGGCGATCGTCTTTGGGCTGAGTCATCTCCCGTCCGCCTCGCTGGTAATGCAGATCACTCCGGGCGTAGTAGCCATGGCGCTGGTGCTGAACGGTATCGCCGCGGTTTCGTTTGGATATCTTTACTGGAAACGCGGTCTCGAGGCCGCAATGATTGCGCACTTCTGCGCGGACTTTATGCTGTTCGTCGTGGGGGCCAGCTTTCCTGAAAGGCGCGTACCGATGGTACTGACTTCCGCACCTCATGTTGTAAACTATCCCACGCATGAAGCACTGCAATACCTGCAACGAAAAATTCGATGACAGCATAAGTTTTTGCCCGAACGACGGCGAGGTGCTCGAGGAAGACGCCGGGTCGCTCGTCGGCAAAGCGCTGGACGGCCAATATCAAATCGAAGCCCTTTTGGGCAAAGGCGGCATGGGCGCAGTCTATCGCGCGCGCCATATTCTGCTCGGCGATCGCGTCGCGATCAAAGTGCTGCCGCCCGAGATGCGCAGCAACACTGAATGGCTGCGCCGGTTTCAGCGCGAAGGCCAGGCGGCGCGACGCTTTCGTCATCCCAACGCGGTTACGGTTTACGATCTGCGCACTTCCGGTGACGGCACGATCTATCTGGTGATGGAGTACGTCGAGGGCAACACGCTCGACGCCGAGTTGCGGAAGCGCGGAAAGTTCTCGGCGGCTGAGGCCGTCGCGGTGCTGAGTCCGATCATGAGCGTGCTCAATTCCGCGCACGCGATGGGCGTCGTCCATCGTGATCTAAAACCTGAAAACATCATGATTGGAAAGCCGTCAACCGGCGGCGAGCCCGTGGTGAAGTTGCTCGATCTCGGTATCGCAAAATTGCGCGAGGTCGCCGGCGCCGAGAAGACCGGCAACACCAATCTCACGATTGCCGGGCAGATGTTGGGTACGCCTTACTACATGTCGCCCGAGCAATGGGGCGAGCTGCCGGACGATAATAATTCTGAAATTGATGGCCGCGCTGATATCTATAGTCTCGGCTGCGTGCTGTACGAGATCATCGCCGCTGAGCGTCCCTTCAACGGGGTCACGCTCGCCGAGCTGCGTCGTCAACACGTGAGTGTCACGCCGCCGCCATTGCATCAGGCAGCGCCGGGCGTGCCTGAAAGTTTCAGCCGGGTCATCTCGCGCGCGATTGCCAAAGATCGCAGCCAGAGACAAGAGACTGCGGGCGAGCTCGAGCGGGAATTGGTCGCGGCGTTGTCGGCGGAAGGAATCTCGCCGGCGCCTTCGCTGGCATCCATGCCATCTGAATCAACTCCCGGCATATCGCAGGGAGTTGTGACGTCTCCGCATCAAACCGCGGCGACGATGGTGACCGGCACCGATCAGGTCATATCTGATCTGCCAAGCCAGGCCGCCACGATGCCGACAGTAATCGCCCAGCCTAAATTGCCGGGGACTCCGACAATTGCCAGCGGAATCGGAATGCAGGCGCCGCCGGTGCCGAGTGTGTCAGCTCCACATGTTGCCGCTTTGCCTTCAACGCCGGCAAAGAAAAGTTCGGCGCTGCTGATCGCCGGAGTTGGTCTGGTGGTGCTCTTGCTGATTGCGGGCGTTGGCGCGTATTTCGTGATAACCACGATGATGAACAAGCCGGCCGCGAACACTGACACGCCGGCGACCAGCACCACGGCAACCGACCTCGCTGCCGGTCATGAAACCGGCCGTTATTGGTTGGAGTTGAATGCCGAGAACAAGGCCGACAAAATTCGCGCGGGCGAAGAATTGACGATGCCTTCCGGCCAGCAATTCAAGCTTCACTTTTCACCGAGTGAGAATGGATTTATCTACATCATCGGGCCCGGCGATAAGAATGTGGCGACGACTTTCCTCACCGACCAACCGGACAAGGAGTTTGGCGTTCACTCAAATGAAATTAAGAGCGGCGAAGACTTTTCGTTTCCGGCCGACACGGCCAGCGTAGAGAATTGGCTGAATCTCGACAAAACGGCGGGAACTGACGAGTTTACGGTGGTTTTTTCCAGCGCTAAATTGACTTCGCCCGCTTTCCTCAACGATCCGGCATTGCACGAGTTAACCGACGCCGAGCAAAAAGAGCTTGCCGATCTCGTCACTAAATGGAGGGCAAACCTGCTTGGCACAGAAGTCATCAATACTGGCGCGTCGCCGTTCGTGTCGGTCAAGGTTCCCCAAACGGCGGCTGAAGGTGCACCCATTGTTTTCAAAATAAAGATTGACCACAAGTGAAAATTGAAAGAATAAGGACTGCAGCGCAAGCGTCCCGCTTGCTTTGGTTGGCAACCGAGACGGTTGCGCTCCAGTCAAATTAGGCGATTCAGGTTTTAAGGTTTTGTAATGAGAGGAAGGTCCGAAATGTCGAGACTTATCATTTTTGCGATCGCGTTGTTGGCGACTACTTCAGGAGTGTTTCTCACGAGCGCGCAACAGTCCGATGAAGAAGTTCGTGGAGCGTTTCTTAGTTCACGTCCGAAGACAACGAACTCAAATGCGCCCGCGCGCCGGCGACGTGCGCCGCAGCGCAATACTAACAGCTCTTCGACGGCGCCCAGGAACGCGAACATGGCTAAGAATGCGAACGCCGGCAGCACTAACAGCAGTTTCGCGAATACAAACTCGGCGCGCCTGCCGATGTCCGCGATCGCGCTTGGATACACGATCTTCATGCGCGACATAAACGGCCGCGCCGTGCGCATCGATCCTACACGCGAATTTCACAATGGCGATGCTATTCGCATGTCGCTCGAGACAAACACGGATGGCTACCTTTATGTTTTCCATACTGAAAACGATGGTCCGCCGGAAATGATCTATCCCGATGCGCGGCTTGAGGGTGGCGAGAATTGGATCGAAGCGCATGTGCCGATCGAGATTCCTTCGACGCTGGAAACGGACGAACGTCTGCGATGGTTCCAGTTCTATGGTAACGCCGGTATCGAACGGCTCTACGTAGTCGTGACGCGCGAACCCTTGCCGGAAGTTCCCGTGGGCGAAACCCTGATTAACTTCTGCACCGCGAACAAGGACAAGTGTCCATGGCATCCGCCGGTGCCGGCCTGGGCCCAGATTCAGATGACGGCCAAAGCTGAAGTGCGAATCGTGACCAGCAAGACCTCGACCGGCCAGGTGCAAACTGAAAAAGAGCAGGTCGCGACCACGCGTGGGCTGGGACTGGATCAGACCGCGCCGCAGCCTTCAGTGATTCGCATGAGCGCTGCGACCAACGCGCCGGTGTTGGTGACGATTCTGGATTTGGTTCATAAGTAGTTTGGAGTTCCGCCTTTAGGCGGCGCTTTGGATCAAACTACATCCAAAGCGGCGTCGCGCTTCGCTTGCCGCCGCACTCCAAAATTAGTTAAGACGTCGCACTGGTGCGGCGATTGTGATGGCGGCACAAGTGCCGCCTCTAAACATTAATAGGTGTTCATAAATGAAAAGCTTTTCGTTTTACAAATATTTTGCGCCGGCGGCGCTCTTTGTCATGTTCGTGACTGTCGGGTTGTGCTTCACTCCCACAACCGGAGCGCACGATCCGAAACAACCAATCGTTCCCGCTACGACGCCTCAGAATGATCCGTCATCCTTGCTCTCTCGCGGACGTGCCTTGCTCAAACAAGGTCACGCCGATCAGGCACTGGGGCCGCTCGAGTCAGCTCTGACTGTTTTCACGCAAGCAAAGGATGCGCGCGGCATCGCGGCGGCAGAAGATGCGCTGGGCGATCTCTACATGATTCAGGGCCAGGACAAAGTCGCGCTCGATCATTATCAGAAAGCTTACCAGTCGTTCACGGTCGCGGCCGGAAAGGATCAAAGCAGCGCCGCGGCGGCGAACACTGCGGCGAGTATGACTGGCAGCAGCACAGCCGGCGCGGCTACGCAGACGGCCACCAGCACGCTCGATAACGGGTTCAATGCGAACCTGATGCTCGCCAAGATTGGCGACACGAACTATCGTCTCGGCAAATTGTCTGAAGCCGGCGCCGCGTATTTCATGATGACCGTCAAGAAGCCTGAGAGCGCGGCCGCTAAAGCGACGCGACGCTTCGGCGGCCTGGGCGGAATCATCGGGAGCGTGGCCACCGGCGACGCCAACATCAGCGCGCCGGTCAGCACCGGCATCGGTTTGCTGGAAGCGAAGAAAGAACTCGATGAGTATCGCGTGGCGATCGTCTACATGACTTTCGAGCTGGGCACGGGACGGATTGCGTTCGCGAATCAGAATCTCGAAACGGCGCGCAAGCATTTTCAGAATGCACTCGATGCCGGCAGTGGCGCTTTGCCGGTCGTAGCCAAGCTGGGCCAGACGCGACGTTTTCGCGTGGCCGCTCGCACCAGTCTCGGCGACGTTTTGCTGCGTGAAGGCCGTTTCAAAGACGCGTCGAAGATGTTTACCGACGCCGCGAGCAGCGCGAAGAAAGAGGAGCGGCTCGATTTGATGTGGCCGGCGCAGCGCGGGCTCGGCCGGAGTCTCTGGCTGCAAGCCGCGCAGGAGAAAGACGGCGCGAAGATGCGCGAGCAGGCGCTGGCCGCCTATATCGACGCTTTGAACACAATCGAAACGATTCGCGCCGGCAGCCTGCGCGCCGACGAATCGCGCACGACGTTTCTCGCGACGACCAAAGACGTTTACGACGAAGCCTCGAGCGCGTTTGCCGAGATGGCCTTGATGAATTCGATGGCGGGTGCTCCGCTTTCGGGCAAGGCGCTCGATTACGCAGCCACTTCGTTCCGCATTGCCGAAGGCGGTCGCGCGCGATCTCTGCTCGATATGCTGAGCGAAGTGAATGCGCAGATTACCGAAGGCGTGCCCGCGGACTTGCTGAAGCAGAAGCAGGACAATCTTGATCGCCAGCAGCAGATAGCTGAACAGCTCACCGGCATTTCGCTTTCAGGCGAGAAGAAGGATAAGCCGTCTGACCAGGAAAAAGAACTCGACAAGCTGCAGACGGAGTTTGATCAGATCGAAAATCAGATTCGGACTGCCAGCCCGAAGTACGCCGCGTTAACCGCGAGCAAGCCGCTTTTGCTACCCGACGTGCAACAGAGAGTTCTGGACGAGGGGACGGTGCTGCTCGAATACGCGCTGGGAAATGACAGTTCGTACGCCTTCGCGGTCACGTCCGCGAGCGTTTCGCTTTTCAAACTTCCGCGACGCAGTGAAGTGGAGAAGTTGGCGACGGATTTTCGCGGGGCTTTGATTCCACCCAAGTTGCAGCGGCGCATCGTCGGCATCGACGTGGCGGCCGATCAACAGAGAGGGCTGGGAATCGTGCAGGGTCCTTCAGAGGACCTGGCGCCATTCGTCTCCGCTTCGAATGCGCTTTACAAAGCGGTCGTCGAACCCGCGACGTCGATCATCGCCGGCAAACGCCTGCTCGTCGTGGCTGACGGCGCGCTGAATTACGTTCCGTTTGAAGCTTTAGTGAAGAACAGCGAAGGCGCCGACTACGCGTCTTTGAATTATCTCGTGAAGACGAACGAGATTGTTTATGCGCCCTCGGCTTCGGTGATCGCGGCGATTCGGCTTTCCACCGCTGGCTCTGCGGGTAAGAGTTTGTTGCTCGTCGCTGATCCGGTTTTCAGCGCCGACGATCCGCGCGCGAAGGGAAGCGGCGCGGCCACCATGTCCGGCGAGACACGCGGCCTGGGTCTGGGCTTAGAGGCAGCGGTCAATGACGTTGCGGGAAATACCGCGGCGGGGAGCAAGCTGGCCCGGCTGTCGGGCACGCGCACCGAGGCGGACGCGATTTCGAAAATTGCCAAAGGCGGCGGTGCCCAGGCTGATCTCTGGATCGATCTCAACGCGAACGAAGATAACGTTCGCAGCCGCGACCTGACCGGCTATAGCTACATTCACGTGGCGACGCACGGTTTGCTCGACGCCGAGCGGCCACAATTCACCGGCGTCGTCCTGTCGCTGGTCGGCAACAAGGCGAATGACGGCTTCCTGCGCACGGACGAGATTTTCAACCTGAAGTTGAGGACGCCGCTGGTGATGTTGTCCGCGTGTGAAACCGGTCTTGGAAAAGAGAAGCGCGGCGAAGGCGTGATTGGTTTGACGCGCGCGTTCATGTACGCGGGCGCGCCCACGGTCGGCGTCAGCCTCTGGTCCGTCGCCGACAAGTCAACCGCTGAATTGATGACGGATTTCTACGGTCACCTGCTCGGCGCCAGTCCCAAGCCGGCGGCTAGTGCCTTGCGTGAAGCGCAGTTGGCGATGATTGCGAAAAAGAATTACAGCGCACCGTTCTACTGGGCGCCGTTTGTGCTCGTGGGCGAGTGGAAATAACGGAGCGCGAGCATTTTTGTGCGAATGCATTCTAAGCCTTGTGAAATCGCCCCTTCTAAGATCATAATTTCAGATATGACAGAGAAGGAAATCGTTCTGGAGACCATTCGCGCTTTGCCTGACAATTCATCGATTGATGAGATTGTAGAACGAATTGAGTTTCTTGCGGCCGTGCAAAAGGGTCTCGACCAGCTCGATCGAGGCGAAGGGATTCCTCACGAAGAAATCAAGAAGCAATTGGCGGCATGGCTTACAAGCTGATTTGGTCTCCCGCGGCTCGCGACGATCTTCACGACATCGTTGTCTTCATCTCGCATGACAACCCTCAGAGAGCAATGTCGTTTGGTTACAACTTGATTTCTAAGACTGACAAGCTTGAAACATTCCCCGAAATAGGCCGTGTGGTTCCGGAAATATCAGAATAGAAACATTCGCGAGATTATCGTTCGACCTTACCGCATCGTCTATCGCCTCAGCCATGCAGGAAGGCTGTGTGAGATAGTTCGTATCTGGCATTCGGCTAAAGGAACGCCCGAGCTGTGACGTTTCGCTAGATTAGATATGAGCAAGCGCACCCCTGCTTATGACAAACAACTAGCTGTTTGGGAGCATCACCGTGGACGTTGTTTTTGGTGTGAAGCGCCCGTTGGTTTTCAGGAAATGGGAGATCGACCATTTTAGTGGTTACGATTTTTGGCTGAGGAAGCTAAATCAGTTCAACGGAGATTACGTTAAGGCTGAACTAGTTAAGGCCTTCATTACCTCTGACGAGTATAGAAAACGATTCCCTCGTTGAATCCGGCGGGCACGCGGGGCAAGAGTTCCGGGGGTAGCGCGCAAGCGCGCTTACCCCCGGGTTACTGTCTCCAACCGCTACGCTGTTAACTCTTCCAACTACGGCAGCACCGTCATCGTAAACGTCGCCGGGTTCACGACGCTCTTCAAGTCATAGCTGGTGATGTCCAGGTCCGCCAGCGGCTGGCCCTGCAAACGAGTCACGATATGAAACGGCAGCATCATGCAATCGGCACGCTTATAATTGCTGCGCTCTTCTTCAATCAACACCTGGCTCTTGTAGCGAGTGCTGATCTTGTCGATGAGAAACGTCTGCTTGTTAATCCAATAACGGACGGTGTCGTCAGCGTTGAATTTGACCTCGACGACGTAATCGTTGCCTTCATCGCTCTGTCGCGCGGTCACGAGCTGGCCTTCGATGGCGCGATTCAAAGTATCAAAGCCCATCATGCCCCAGTGTCGCGAGGCCGCCGCTTCGCGCACGCGAAACTCGTTTCCAAAAATCATCCCGCCGCCGGTCGAGCCGGTGAACACGAGATAAGTGCGACCGGGAAGCGTGGCGCTGGGTGAAACTTCCAAACGCCGCCGCATCATCTTGTCCTGATAATCGGTAATGCCCAGCTTTACCTCAGCCATGCCGCCCAGCGGGTTGGCGCCCGCGGCGCCAAAAGCAACCGCATTGACGAAACCGCTGGCGCGCACGGTCACGTACTGGAGATTGGCGTAGTCAACGCCGCCGTGCGCGATGCGGGTGACGCTCAGAATCTCGCGGCCGGAAAAATCGGCGGCAGAGTTTGGCATCGGCGTGGCGACAACTGCCAGGCCGACCACACCCAGACAACCGGCGGCGAGTAGTAGTGCTTTTCTTTTCATTAGTCTTCGTAACATTTAGGGCTCCTCCTGAATTTTGAGGTCAGTACCGTCCGTAAGCGGATGGGATCAATGCGACTCTTTTCAGCTACGCAGTTTCCTGATCCCATCCGCTGACGCGGATGGTACTGACTTCAGTTTCCTGATCCCATCCGCTGACGCGGATGGTACTGACTTCGGTTTCCTGATCCCATCCGCTGACGCGGATGGTACTGACCTGGTTAATTGCATCAAGCGAAGGAAGGTTAACACACTCCCCGATTCTCAACGCGCGTAGCGCAGCGGCACGGTGACCAGCAATGGTCCACCTGCTTTGCGCGCGACGCGATAGACGGTTTGCGGTGGCGGGCCGGTTTGGGTGAGTTGCCGCCCGTTCGCCGCGCTCGCCAGCTTCTCTTCGTTGGTCCAGGTGCGGCCCGCGCCGCCCACCAGCTCCAGGACTTCGACGGCTCCGCCCCAGAGTTTTTGCCATTCGGCGACCTGCGCCGGCGTGATTTTCAGCGGTTGATTCCCAATAGTCAGCGGCAGGGGCTGCGGCGTGAGGATAACAGTCAGAACTTCTGCCACCTGATCGCGGCGATCGCCGGCCGGTTGCGCGGTGAAGTAGCTGTATTGATCTTCCTGCGCGGGAATGTCGATCAATCTTCCGGGCATGACTTTATTGTCGCCGCCGCGCGTTTGCTTCGTCGGGAAAATCAACATCGGTTCACCCATCGCGCCGTCCGCGTACTGTTCGCGATCGACGATGTAAAGATAACCGGGGCGCGGCGACTCGACGGTGATGCGCACGCGATCGCCGATGCTCAAGGGCGTGTCGGCTTCGATTCGCTCGGGCGTGTATTGCGCCTGCTTCAAGCCGTCGAGCACCAGCACGCGACCGCCTTCATCAGTCGCGCGCGATGGCCGCAGGCGCCAAACGGTCACGCCGATTTCTTCAGTGGCCGGCGGTGTGCCTCGTCGCGGGCCCGCCAGACGCGCGCCGGTGCGGCGATAGACCGGCGGCTTCACTGCCGGCTTGGCTGAGCCGCTGCCCATGCCTCCGGTCGCTTCGGAAAACGGCCGCGCTTTGTTGAAGCGATCGAGGACGATTTGGCGTGACCCTTCGTCGTTGTTCTGCTGCTGCGATAGAACGGCGCTGGTGCCTATCAAGCAGAAGAAAAGGATCAAAACTGGTGTGATGAATCTATTAGTGTTCATATTTTATTTTTGCTGGCCGCAGGCTTCGCGCACGGTGGCCAGGACTGCGGCGGCCTCAGCGGGCGAAGACGCTCGGAACCTCAGCACTGCGCCACCCCAACCAATAGCCGCCACCAACGCTGCTGGATTGCTCGTATTAATTTCGCGAATGAAAAAGCCGTCGGTTTTAGCGAGGGTGAAATAAGAGCATTGGAGCAGCGTCGGTGCTGGATCGGGATGCAGCTTGTAATCGACGGCCTTGCTTCCGGTGAGCCCATCACTTCTGCTTTCGGCAATTCCGGCAGTGCCTTTATCCCAAACGAACTGGATGCCCGCGGCCGAGACTATTAGTTTGCCGGGGCGAGCCGTGAAACCCGCAGACATCACGCCGAGATAGCCAGTGAACGCTTTCGCGTTGGGATCAAGAGCAGCCTCGTTCGTAGAGTTTTTGGAGGCAGGATCTGAGAAGTTCTTGCCGGGATTAGCGCAGACATAACGCATCGTGCTCAGTGCCTCGGTGGCGTCGGCCGCGGATTTGGCCAAGAATCTATATTTGTCGGCCCCGTTTTTGATTTCGCGAACGAATTCACCATCGACTCGCGCGACATCCAAATCCGCGCATTTAACTACATCGGGTTCGAAAGTCTTCTCCGTCGTTACACTCTTGTTTTCTTCGACATCGTCGTAAACAAATTGAATCAGGGTTGGTGTGATAATGAGTCTGCCGGGATGATTGTAACTGAGCGTTGCGGCCCACCTACCATAGCGGCCGACAAAAGTTTTTGTGTTGCGCGCGATCTCATCCGTCTTAGCCTTTTCTTTCTCGGCAGCTTCCAGCGGAACCAAACGTCGCTTAGCAAGAACCGCAAACTCGCCGTTCGGATACTTCTCAAGGTAAGCGCGATAATCATCGGCGCTGGTGCTGTTCTTGATCGAATCCCAGAAAGTTAATTCGGCTTGTCCGCCGCTGGTGGCTGGCGCCGACGTCTCGGCAGGTTTAGCCGGTTGCAGTGAAGCAATTCTGTTTTTAGCGAGCGCGGCAAATTGCCCTTGCGGATACTTTTCCAGATAGGCCTTAAAGTCGTCAGCACTCGTGCTGTTCTTAATTGTCTCCCAATAACTCAATTCAAAGGCGCTGGCGTCGATTCCTGATCCGACAGGTTTTGTTGAGCTTGAATCTGCCGGTGCGCCGCTGAAATAAAACGAGCCGACCAGCGACGACGCTTCCCAGGGAACTTGTTTGTTGCCGGTCTGCTTCATCACTTCAGCGCGCACGCGCATGAACATGTCAGTAATTGAGATTCCCGGAACCTGCATCTGCTTCAGCAGCTCAGAAGTGTAAAGACCGTTCTGTCCGGAGCCGTCAGAAGCGACGCGTCCGGGCGCGGTGGCGTAAGCGATCAAAGTTCCGGTGGGCGCATCGACCTGGGCCAGACCGTCACTCGCCGATCTGAAGGTGCGCGCGAACGGATTGTTGCGACAGGCATCGAGGATCACAATATTCAAACCGTTCTGTGCGTCGTCCATAAAATTCAGCACGAGCGCGGCATCAACTCCCGAATCTTCGACCTCGGCTTCACTTTGAATATTGGCATCGACGGGAATTAGATAATTGCGTCCTTTGGATTGCACGCCGTGGCCGGCGTAGTAGAACAAGCCTGAGCCGCCGCCTTTAAGCTTCAGTCCGAACTCGCGGATCATCCGCTTCATGTCGCGCTGGTTGACGTTGGTGCCGCTGGTCACGTCAAAGCCGAGAGCCTTGAGGGCCGCGGCGACGTCACGCGCGTCGTTGGGCGGATTCTTCAAAGGCGGGGCGCTCGCATAAGCGCCGTTGCCAATCACCAGAGCGATGCGTTTATTAGCGGTGGAGCTTTGTGCCGATCCGTTTTGAACGAGTTGACGATCCTGTTGAGCGTACGACGTGCCAAAGACCAGGACGATTAGGATGGTGAGCAAAAGCATCCATAACACCCTGGCGTGGGTCGAGGCTTTCAACGAGAGTTTAAGTGTCATGCAGATTTCCCAATGCATCGCTCATCGGAGCGAGAGGTTCAGAGAACGCTGAAAAATCCGTAGTGTCCTACTTTGCGGTTTTTCTTTGCGCCTTTGCGACTTAGCGTGAGTAAATCGATCAAAGACGCCAGTTTCACGCAAAGGCGCTAAGACGCAAAGTTCCGCAAAGACCAAATTAAGACACTTTCGAAAATCCATCTACGGAGCTCCGTCAGGAGCGAACAAAACGTTGCGCTCCTAAGGAGCTGAATGAGTGTTCTCAGATCGGGTTCTATAAACATTTCGCCCCTACGGGGCTGAAACTCCTCAGCGCGCTCAGGGTTTCGCAACTACAAACGGCGTCGTATCAACCTCGCGCCGGTAGAACACGCGCGGCCGTTGCAGCTCGGCGCCCGCGACGCCAAAGTTAGTAACCTGCTGAAGCTGACGGCCCTGCTTCAACTGTTGCTCAATCTCTTCTCGTTGCATCGCCGGTACTCGCTCAGTCGCGAAGTCCAGCCACTCACGTAAAAAAACCTTGCCGTCTCTGGGTGCGCGATCGGCGATGCTGGTCTTCAATCCTTCTTCAACCAGCGAGTAAGTAAGAAATCCGTGACCCAGCCGGGCGGTCTCTTGTGCGGCCTGATAACTTTGCGCGGCGGTCAGAATGTACATCCCTTTTTCATAGGCTAGCTGCGCCAGGCCGCGGCTGTTCATGGGCCCGCGTCGTTTTTCTTCAGCTTCAAGCGCCTGACCTGAATTACAGGCGTCTATTACCAATAACAGTTGTCCGGCGTCAACATTTTCCAACGCGTGTTCAAGTTCACCATCCGAGATACTGTGGGTCAGGATGTTTTGCAGAGACTTATCGTCGAGTTGCGTGCGTTCGCCCGCATAGCCGAGATCATGCGGGATCAGAAAGAACCGGTTTTGCTGGGCCGTGCCGTGTCCGGCGAAATAAATCACCACCGCATCTTCAGGTTGGCTCTTTCCCGCCAGGTCAACAAGAACTTTCAGCAAATGCTCTTTAGTGGCCTGTTCATCGGTAAGACTAATTACTTCGACCCGTTCGTAGTTTCCCAGGACAGTCTGTTGTCGCTTGAACTCGGCAGCAAAGTCCTGCGCGTCAGCAACCGCGTACTTCAGATTATATTGCGCGTTGGCATAGCGGTTCACTCCAACCGTCAGCAGATATGCCACTCCCTTGCGCCGAAGATTCTCTCCGCCTTTGATTTCAATCGTCGCGTCGGCGCTCTTGATGTTGTCGTTGTTGAAAGCGTAAGCGGCCAGCCGGTTTGTTCCCGCCACCACCGGGATCGATGCTTCGAGAACGGTTCCGCTTTGACCTTTCAGCACGTCGCCATGCCAGACCTTAACCAGGGAACCATTGCGAAACAGGCGGACGTCTTTGGCGCCGGCGGCCGCATCAGTGATCGAGATTTTGACCTGAGCGAAACGAGTCACTACCTCGGAGTCCGCCATCGAATCATCAGACACGGAAAGTCCGAGACGAGGTTGGCGGCGATCTCTTTGGGCGATCGCTTTGGTCGCGCGCGGAGATTTACCCGTCATTACATCTGCAAGCAAATCGGGGTAATAGAATTCGTTGAAGAAGGCTTCGGCTGGAGCAACATCATAAAGCTGTGGCGAGAATCGCCAGAGGATGTTGTTCCACGCCGCAGGCGAGCCATCGAAGAATCCTTCCGGCGTGACTACGAGCCAATCCTGATCGCCGACTGCGATCATGCTGGCTAATTCGTCGCCGGTGCGACTGTCTCGTAATCTGACTACACCCTGGTCCGCAGTCGCCAGAATTCTGCCGTCCGGACTAAAAGCCATCCGCGTCATGTAACCTGAAAAGTTTCCCGTCCTGACGCCGGTATTGAGATCCCAGAGTTCGATGATGCCGTTTCCCAGCGTCGCCAACGTCTTATTGTTTGGACTGAACGTTACTCCATAGACCGAGTCAGAGTGAGTCACAAGTGTTCGCAAGAGCATGCCCGAATTCGGATCCCAGAGTTTAGCGCGGTTGGAAAGTCCTCCACCCGCCAGAATCTTTCCATCCGGGCTAACGGCGATTGAATACAGGCCGCCAACATTCGCAGGTATTTGTTTGGTTTGAGTTTTCGTTGCGAGGCTCCAAAGCCGTATCGTGTCGTCGCTGCTTCCGCTGATCACCATCTTATCGTCCGGGGAAACAGCTAACGCCGTTACGAGATTGCTGTGACCATTCAACGTCGCAAGCTTTTTTGCCTGGGTGGTATCGTAAAGCTCAATAGTATTGGCATCGGCCCCTTTGGCAGCTAAGGTGCGACCATCATGCGTGAGAGCCAAAACGCTAATTACGTCGGTGAATCCGGTCAGGCGAAAAACGCGCGGACTGTTCAGACTCCATAACCTGACGATGTTACTTCCACCAGCGAGCATCTGGCCGTCGTCGCTGAACAAAACAGAGTTAACCATGTTGTCGCCGTGACGGAGCGTGCGCAGGACCTCTCCGGACGTCAGGTTCCAGAGCTTTACCGTTTTTCCGCTGGTGCCGCTTGCCAGCATCCGCCCGTCAGCGCTGAAGTCCAGGCTGGTCGGCCCTTCGGCCATCGCTTCGAAGCCTTTTAATTTCTCGCCGCGGTGCGTCTCATACAGCCTACAGTTTGACTGGCTGACGCCCGGTCCCGGCGCGCCGCCCAGCACCGACAGCAGACTTCCGTCTCGGTTCAGGTTTAAGCTTGGGGCCAGGTTCCCCGAGACATTTTCGAAGCTGCTGCGTACGGCGCCCGAGTCAATCTCCCAAACTCGCATCATTCGTGCGTTTGCAGCTGCCAGCACCTTCCCATCCCAACTCATGATTATCTCGGGAAATTCTTTCTCATTCTTGAAGGATTGGAGTTGGGCGCCGGTTCTGGTGTTCAGGATGATAATGTTTCCGTCGTTTGCATTGAGGACCGCCAGCCGCTCCCCATCAAAACTGAGGGTATATGATTGAACGTCTTTGCGAAGCAGCAACTGCCGGCCAGAGGCGATGTCCCAAACAGTGATGATCTTCTTGGTGTCGACACGCCGTGGATCCGGATCCTGGTCGGCGGTTAAGAGTAATTTCCCGTCCGAGCTGATGATGACTTCATCGCAGCGAGTTTTCATCGAACGGATTGTCGCTCCCGTTTTCAGGTTCCAGATTCGAGTGAGATCATCCTCGTCCCCGGCGCAGGCCACACCTACCGTGCGATCAAAACTAATCGCCCTGAAGATCGCGCCACGCGGCGTGCTTCCGATCACAGACATTGACGAGTCATTTGGGTTCCATGACAGGATCTTCGAAGACTTGGAGTCCTCGCCAACCAGTGTGCCATTGTCGACGAATTCAAAATCCACCTCGGTTTGAAGCTCCCGTAGTAAATGGCCCGTCATGATGTCCCATAGCTTGACACCGGTCTTGTCGCTAATCGCGACGACTCTACCGTCAGGACTGAAGATGGCGCCGGTGATGCCCGGTGGCGCGACCTGTACGATTAGCTCCGGCTTTTGCGCGAGAGTCGTGAACGCGGTAAGCAGAAAACAAATTGCGGCGACGACGATTCTTGAGATTGGCGGCATGCGAGGCTTTTGCGGATTAGTGGTGTTCCAACTCGATCGCACTGACAATTACATCGCCCCTGGCTTTGACGACGGACTGTTTCTTTGCCGAGTCCTTAGTCACTTCTGGTTTGGTTGATGAATTCTTATTCAAAAAATCGCGCACCGCGCGCGACTTGGCCGCGTCCTTGATCTCGCCAAGGTCGCGATCGTTGACGACATCTTTCACTGCTTCTAATTCTTTAACCGGCGAGGCCGACCAGATAATCCAAAACTTTTCGGTGCCCTGATTATCATCAAAGCGCATCCAGTCGGTCTGCAATTTCTGATTGGCAGTTACTTGCGGCGACCCGCCGTTGGTTTTCGCTTCCGGAAACAGGACGTTGAAGGTGCTGCCGTTTGCCGAAGCCGGACCTTCGTTCAGCAAATACAAATAGCCATCCTGCGCGGTGTCGAGGTTCATGCGAAACTTCCAGCCGTTCTCGAAAATCTCCTGGCCCGAAGATTCGAATTCGGTTTGAAAGGGATTGCCATCCCGCATTTTCTGCACCGTCAACGAGTAAGTCAGCGACCGCTCGCGGCCGCCAAAGAGCGCGTCGCGCTTCCAGATGACAAAGCCCGCCGCGACGCCAAGCACTGCCGCGAACGCCAACACAATTCCAATCTTCAATCCCCATCTGCGGTCGCCGGCGTCTGAAACGGCCGGAACAAATGAAGGTTGATTCAGTGTGTCGACCTTAGCGGGTTCGTACCGGCCGGCGATCGTTTTTGCGGACAGGTCGCCGGTAGATCGGGCGGACTGATTCGCGTTGGTCGCGAGCAGCGTGGCCGGCACCGGCGCAGCGCGATTCTGATCAAGCGTTATCGATTCCCCGGACAATGCGCGCGCCAACGCTTCGCCAAAATCGCGCGCCGTTTGAAAGCGGTCCTGTGGCGCGAAGCTGAGAGCTCGCAGGATTACGTCATTCGCTTCCGTGGAAAGCACCGGCCGCAAATCTACGGGACGGATTCGCACGCCCTGGCGCTGCATCTCGAGCAATTCGTATCCAGTTTCAGGATTAAATGGCTTGCGTCCGGCGACCAACTCGTAAGCAATGGCGCCCATCGCGAAGATGTCCGTCGCCGCCGAAACTGGTTTGCCGGTGAGCTGCTCAGGCGCCATGTAAGCTACCGTGCCCGCGGTCGAGCCGGCGACGGTGCTGGGCGCGACTACCGAGTCTTTGAGCTTGGCAATTCCAAAGTCGATGATCTTGACCTGCTCTTCACCGCGGCCGAAGCTTTGCAGCATGATGTTCTCAGGCTTCAGATCGCGATGAAAAATTCCGGCGTCGTGCGCGGTGGTCAGGGCCCGGCCGATCTGTTTGATTATTTCGGCGACGCGTTCCAGCGGCAGGCCTTCGGGTTTGATTTGCGAGCGCAGGGTCACGCCGTCAATGAACTGCATCACCAGATAAGGCTTACCATCAGGCAGTTCACCCGTGTCGAGAATGCCGACGACGCCGGGATGATCGACGCGCGCGAGGGCTTCTTTCTCCTGCTGAAACTTTTGCACGACCCAGGCATTCTGAAGCGATCGGTCGAGCAGCACTTTGATCACGACGCGTTTGTGGTGGAGTTTTTGATCGCGCGCGAGATAGACAGCGCCCACACCACCGCGCCCGAGTTCTTTCTCAATTACGTAACGCGCGTCGAGGGTTTGGCCGGTTAAAGAGATTTCTTGCGGCAGCGTCGTTTCGCTGAGAGGAGCAGAAGTCTCGTTAAGAGTAATCGTTTCGAGTTGTGATTTATCAGCCGTCATCACTCTGAGACGGAGAGCTAAGCTTTATGTCTTTTGGGCCTTGCCTGCCCGCGAAGCTATTAGTTTATGCGCGCCATCTTACAGGCATCGATGATCGCACTGAGCACATTCGCAGTCACATCAACCACCGGTTTATTGACGAACAAGCTCTGGCCGCCGGATGACGTCCAGAAAAGTATGACTTCATCTTTCTTGGTCGTGCCGTCACCCATGGTCGGAGGCGAAGTAACATAAATGTTGACGTGTGGGGGCTGGAACGCAGACTTTCCGGATTCAACTCGCTTGATGGTTGAGCACTGAATCGTCATTTGTCTTTTGGCGTTTGTCTTCTTCGGCTCAAACGTCAGCGTGCCCGGTGCCACGGTTAACGTTCCATCGTTTCGGCCTTCGTCATTAACGTCGAACATACGCGTATTGCGAATACGCTCTTCGGCGGCAGCATTTGATTTGGCTTTCTCGCGTTCGTTCGCTTCTGATTCGAGTGTAGCGATGCGACTGTTCGCCAATTCAACAAAAAGCCCGCCGGGAAACTTCGTCACATACGCACGGAAGTCTGAAGGGTTCTTGCTGTCCTTGATTGCATTCCAATACATCATTTCCACGGAATCGCCGCCGCCGCCGCCCGGGGGTCTCGAAGCGTTGGAACGCGATTTGGCGAGATCGGCAAATTGTCCGTCCGGATATTTTGCCAGATAGGATTTGAAGTCTTCGGGATTGTTGCTGTTCTTGATCGTGTCCCAGAAGGCCAATTCGATCGCCGCCGGATCGACCGTGTTAATGTTGCCCGGGATGTTGCTGGCGGTGTTGGTCGCCGCACTGGTCACGGCCAGGACCAATTCGTCGGCGCGATAACCCTCGATTACCGCGAACGGTTTCTGTTGTTTAGTCGAACCCAAATCAACCGCGATCCGTTTCGGGACGGCCTCCTGAACATATTTCACTAATTGCGATAAAGTGACTTCGCCCTTATCGTTAGCGGCGCCGCCTTTCAATCCCTCGACCACGGCCCAACTGAAATAGCCCTGCTTCTTTTCGGTGTATTCGTAAGCGCGTTGCCCGATGCCCGTCGCGTAGACGGTGGCGAACGCCTGCACTTCGCGATTGCGGACATCGAAATTGAAAGAGTTCACGTAAGCATTGGTCAGGGCGTTGGGCGCGTCCGCGCGTCCGCCCGGATCGTTACGGCAAGCATCGAGCAGGAGTAGCACCTGGCCCACGCCGGTATCTTTGATCCATTGCTTCACGCGGGTCATGCTGATGGCAGTTTCTTCGAGGAATGAAATCTGATCGCTGATTTGGGCGTCGGCGGGCAAAAGGAAAGCCTGGCCGCCGCGCTCCATGCCGTGACCCGCAAACGAAACCAGCAGCAAGCCGTCCTTGGGAACAGTTGTGCTGAGGTTCGACAGCCGCCGCAAAATATTTACGCGCGTAGGCTGACGTTCGGTTGGTTGGTTAGTCGATAGCAGGATCACCTGGTCCGGCGGAAAGCCTGAATATCGCACCAGCGCGTCGGCGATCATCCGCGCGTCGTTGTCGGATCCCTTCAAAGGACTAATCTGCGGATCGACGTACTTGTCCACGCCAATCACCAAAGCCCAACGCTTTGAGCTAACCGGCAAAGCCTTGATCTGATCGCTTTGGACCGGTGTTGCAGTTGACGTTTGCGTAGTCGCCGGTTGTGCCTGCGTTGGCGTCGTCGGTATCTGCTGAAGTTGTCGAGACGCAGGCTCAGTTGGTTTTTGTTCCGCAGGCTTCGCCGTCGACTCTTCGACTTTTCGCGCCGCCGGCTGTTGCGAGCTTGTCGACGATGGTTGCTGAGTCTGAGTTGCAGTTTCAGCGGCCGGTGATTCGAGAGCGCGAGTCGAGCTGGCGTTCGTGCTTTGGGTTCCCACTGAGGGCGCCATCTGTTGCGCCGGCTCAGAAGTCTTCGCCGTTTCAGTCGCCGTTAATTCAGTCGCGATTTCTTTTTCCAGCTTTCGCGCCAGCTTCGCATCGACCGTCGCGAGCTTCTTCAGTTGCTCGTTCGCGAGATCGGCCTTGCCGAGTTTCGCGTAAGCTTGTCCCAGACCGTAATACGCGTCGCCGTAATCGGGCTTAATCCGAATGGCGCTCTTCAAGAAACTGATCGACTTCTCGAAATCGGCGCCGCGCAAATAAGCATAGCCAACTCCGTAGTAAGCCTCGGCGAAATTTGGGTCGAGGCTCGTTGCTTTGACCAGTGGCGCGAAGGCTTCGCCGTGACGGCCCATCGCGTTATAGAAAAACCCGAGGTCGTATTGAGCATCGGCATCATTCGGAGCCAGGCGGACTTGCTCTTTGTACGCCAACAGGGCTTGCTCAGAATTTCCGCTGTTGAAGTAGGCGTCGCCGAGTCCGCCATACGCAGGCGCGTAATTCGCGTCCAAACGAATCGCCAGCTTGTAGGCATCGATAGCCTCAGGATACTTTCGCTCCTCGGCCATCTTGTCCGCTTCCTCGACGAGACCGGCGGCTTTACTCACGGAAGATTTTCGCGGTGCACGGCCGCGTCCTTGTCCATAGATCGGCGCGACGAGGCCCATCAAAATTGAACAAACGATGATGAATACGAGTGACTTCGAACTGGGGGCGACGATTCTCATAAGAGCGACTCCGAAACGACTGAATTTTGGAGAAAGCGTATGCTCGATCGGGCCCGATGTCAATGAAGTTGCAGGAGTTAATTGCCTACTGGTAGAAGCCGGGCCAGTCAGCTAAGATGGTTCGACCGGACAGACAGGGTTGCGGGTTATGGGTAATTTTATTTCTATCGACGACAAGGCTGCGCTCGACCGTTTTCTGGCGGAAGCGAACGGTGGTCCGGTGGTGATTATGAAGCACAGCAACTCGTGCGGTGTGAGCAGTCGCGCTTATCGAGCTATGTCCAGTTTCGAAGGTGAGGTGGGATTGGTAGTCGTCCAGGAAGCTCGCGACGTGTCTGAAGAAGTTGCCCGGCGCACCGGCGTTCCCCACGAGACGCCACAGGTTTTGATTCTGCGCGATGATAATGTCCTGTTCACGGCTTCGCACTTTGATGTGAAATCGGAGATCGTCCAGGCGGAGCTGCGCAAGATTCATGAGGGCACGCACGCCGCTGGCGTGGCAGAATAAATCAACACGCCGGAGGCGTGCGCACCAAGAATTAGATGCCGGTTGATGCCCAAAGTCGTGCAGCCATTGAGCCGCGAGAAATCTCGCAGGAGAGTAATTCGTTGCTTCGGATTACCTGGGCTGATGAGCGCGTTTGTGATTATGCGGCTGCCCGGCTTCGGCGCGCGTGTCCCTGCGCGCAATGCGTGAACGAGTGGACCGGACAGCGTACGCTCAAGCCGGAAGCGATTTCAGATGAAGTTGAAATCAATGATCTGAATATCGTGGGCCGTTACGCTCTGAATTTTCGCTGGAGCGACGGGCACGAGACAGGCATTTACAGCTTTCAATATTTGCGCGATCTTTGTGAGCAGTAACGTAAGGAGGCGGCGATTAGAAGCGGCACTTTTGGCGCGCCAGAGGCAAGGCGGGCAAGCCCGCCCTCTAAACGAAATCAATTTCCCCGATGATGCAGCGAATCCTTATCATCAGCGACGAAGCGGGAAAGGCGTTCCTGCGTCACGCGCTGGTCGAGCATGGATTGAGAGTCACAGTTGCTGAAGATGCGGACGCGGGATACGGCTTGCTGGCTGAGTTGCACTTTGATCTGGTCATCGCGAATCTGTCTGATGCATCGGCCGGCGTTGATTTGATCAGGCGAATCAAGTCAAAAGCAAAACTTAGAAAACTGCCCATCCTGACGGTGGCTGAATGGGGAACAGGCCAGGCGACAGTCGCGCTATCGGAAGGCGCCGACAGCTTCGAACGAAAACCAATCGATGCTGATCGTTTGTTTGCGGCCATCGAAGACTTATTACGTCCTCGCCTGGCAATGAGCGCGAAGGCGAGTAACGGCGATTGGGATGATTGATGGTACGCACGCCTCTGGCGTGCTCAGGGTGGGCGCACACGAAAAGCACGCCGGAGGCGTGCGTACCGAAAAAAACATTTATGGATGAACGAGATTTCTTTAACGAAAAGCAGGAAGCCAAGAAGGCTTCTTTTGTCTGTCCACACTGTCGCGAGCGCGCGGATTATGACGTGCGCTGGCTAAAGCGCACCAGGAAGCAAGCACTGCCGCGCGGGGCCAATGAGATGGATCGCGCGCGCTTTGCCAAGTCTCGCGATTACATGGTTCGCATTGACGACATGATCGCCTGTCCGCGCTGCCGCAAACGCTTCGAGATTCCCATGTCCCAATCGGTGGTTTTCATTTAGAGGTAGCACAGACTTCAGTCTGTGATCCAATCAATGGTGAGCCAACTGTCGGCTCATTGCTGCACCCAAAGAAATTAATAGACGAATAAAGTTAATCACAGACTGAAGTCTGCGCGACTTGGCTTTGGCTCGGTGATTGCTCCTGACTATCCTTCCGCAGTCTTGAACCATGGACAAAATCTGAGGTGGACGAAATGCAACGAGAAATTGACGCCGGCCTGCTGAACAAACCTGACGCGGGTGAGTGGTCGGCGCGAGTTTACGGAAAACAGCCGTTTGCCGGGGCGGGTAAGTCTAACAGCGGATTGCTGGTCCCGCTCGAGCGGCGACTGGCCCGCTTTGTGCTGCCGCGCATTCCGCGCTGGTTGGAAACTTATCACCTGACGTTACTGACTCCGGTTTGGTCCATCCTGATTGTTGTATTTGGATACTTCGCTGCCGGTAACCTGCGTTGGCTTTGGATGGTCAACCTGATGATCGTTCTGCACTATTTCACCGATCACTTTGATGGCAAGTTGGGAAAGTTTCGCGATACAGGTCTGCGCAAGTGGGGCTTTTACATGGATCACTTGTTCGACTATGGGTTTCTTTGCTCGATTCTCATCGGCTATTCGTTCCTGATTCCGCAGAAATCGATCTTCAGCATGATGCTGGTGCTCTGCGTCTTCAGCGCCTTCATGTTTCACACTTTCCTGATGCTGGCGGCCACCGACGAGTTCAAGGTCAGCTTCTCACGCTTCGGTCCGACCGAATTGCGCATCGCGCTGATTATCATCAACTTCTTCATGATCCGGTTCGGGACGCGCGGCTTGAAAGGCTCTTTGCCCTGGGTGGCGCTGGGTGGCGTCATCGCCCTGGCAATTCTGGCCTACATCGCGCAAAGGAAGCTCTGGCGAGTTGATATGCGAACCAAAGAAACAAATGGTTGAACGGGAATCGTGAAATCTGGATGAGAGTATTACCGTGAACGTTGACGCCTTAAGTTTATTAGCGACATTCTGCAACCAAACCTTGCCCTCGGGCGTCTAAGCCTTACTTTCCCGGAGAATTTGGCCTAATCAGGTCGGAACTTTCAAGCAATTAATTCGTTTATCCTGATTACAATGCCGCTCTCCTTAACTTTTATGTCAGAGAAGAAGATAAAAATCGTCAAGCGCGCCGAGCGCGTGGAACGGAAGAAGAATAAGCCCAAGGTTGCCCGTAAAACGGCGAGCGAGATGGTGAATACCGTCACGATCTGGGTGAATGATTTCCAGCAAAGACAGCGCGTCGAAACGGCGAAGGCTGTCGAATGTCTTATCCGCTCTCGCCAACAGCAACCCAACGAGGCCTAGTCGCCCCTTTTCTTAGCTAATTAAATCAGCAAGGGACTGTCGGGTCGACGTGTGTTTGGCGGTACGCACGCCTCCGGTGTGCTGTGCCGAAGCAATTAACATTGTCTGAAAGCACGCCAGAGGCGCGCGTACCGTCCTCGCTTAACGGCAGGGATATCTGATGGTAAGATTCGTCCCGCAAGGACGGTCAACCTCATGGATTCCTTAACCGCAATCAAACGTGATAATGCGCGTCTGAAGAGTGCTCTGCGTCTGGTTTGGGCGCCGGGGCTGATCATCGGTGCGCTGCTGGTGCTTAACATTTCGGTCGCCCCGCCCGTAGCTCATTCGCAAGACGCGGACACTTTCGACACCGAAGTCGCCAAGGGAAATGACTTACTGCGGCGGCGCCGTTACGAAGACGCCCTCAAAGTTTTCAAGCGCGCGAACGACATGCGCGATAAGAAATCTGTTGAGTGTCTTTACGGAATGGCCAATGCCTACATGGGCCTTGAGGCATACAAGAACGTCGTCGAGACGTGTGAGAAGCTGATCGCGTTGGGTGGCGATCCCAAAGATCTGGCGCGCGCTTACAACCTGGAAGGAATTGCTTTGCAGACCCAGGCTGCGGTCAAAGATCAGAAAAAACTGCAGGAAGCGGAAGCAGCTTTCCGAAAAGGATTGGCGCTGAATTCCGAGCTGGCGATTCTTCATTACAACCTGGGGTTCACGCTGCTTGAATTGAGTCGTGATGCCGAAGGCATTCCTGAGTTGAAGAAATACGCCGAACTCGAACCTGATGGAACGAAAGCTGAGGAAGCCGAGAAATTGATCGCGAATCCGCGGCGAGCCCGCGAGGCTTATGCTCCCGATTTTTCACTGACGACGGCGGACGGCGAGTACGTTGCGCTGGAGGATTTGCGGGGCAAGGTGGTGCTTCTGGATTTTTGGGGAACGTGGTGTCCGCCCTGCGTTGATTCGGTGCCGGCCTTGCGCGACTTGAACAAACGGTTCGCGAAAGAACCGCTCTTCAAGATGATTGGCGTAAGTACTGATTCCGACGAGGCAAAGTGGCGTGCTTTCGTCGAAAAGAACCAGATGGTTTGGACGCAATATCTCGATCGTGATCATCATATCCAGCGCACGTTCGAGGTGCGCGCTTTTCCGACCTATATCCTCATCGACGCTGAAGGCATAATCAGGTTCCGTGAAATCACTTCGAGTTGGGAACGGACGGGCGATTTGCCCGACGCGATCAAAAAATATTTGAAGCTGGCGGCGACAAAGCCCGTTCCTGCTGAATAGACTTCCCCCAAGACTATCGTTTAGAAGTCGGACTTGTCCGGCTGATCCCCACAGTGGTGCCTTCTGATTTCATCGTAAGCTTTTCTGTAGCCCCGGCGTTTACGCCTGAGTGAGGAACAACGTTCGCTATCAAAGCCCCATTAATGGGGCTTTTGAACTAACGCCTTTCGTTCCCCAGGGTAAACGCCTGGGCTACGGAAAAAGTCATTCAAAAATGGGGCGTGATCCTTTTTAGAAACAGATTGACACTCGCTTGGGCCTCGGATAGCATCGGCTCGCCCCCGCCAATCAGCGATGAAATCTTCACGGTCAAAGCGCCGGAAGCGAAAGCAATCGATCATCAGTTCTATTCGGCGTCCGCTCGCGCCTCCGGGACATCCTTTGACTGAAGCGAAGCCGGATGAGAAGGCGCGCCCGGCCGGACGAAAGGCAAAACACAAGCAACGCCCCGAAAGAATAGACCTCGAAGACGAAAGTTGATTTGCAAACCGCTGCAATCCGCCGTGAACCACGTTAGATCTAAAATCACTACATGAACCAAACCGGTAAGGAATTCATTGCTCGCTCTCGCTATCATCTGGCCGAAGATTTTCTGCCGAAGATCGAGCGCTGCGTTGAACTCTTAAGCGATGAACAAATCTGGTGGCGCCCGAACGCTGAGTCGAACAGCATCGGCAACCTGATTCTGCATTTGAGCGGAAACGCTCGCCAATGGATTGTTTGCGGACTGGGCGGCGAGTCCGATCAACGCAATCGCGACGCGGAATTCGCGCAGCGCGATGTCGTTCCTCGCAATGAATTGCTGGCGCGCATCAAGCAAACAATTAGTGACGTTGATGCCACGCTGGCTAATTTCGATCCGGACCGACTACTCGCGAAGCAAAACATTCAGGGACTCGATGTCACCGCGATCGAAGCAATCCTTCACGTCGTCGAGCACTTCTCGATGCACACCGGACAGATAATCTTACTGACCAAGATGCTGGCGAATGCTGATCTTGCGTTTTATGAATTTACTGATTCGAAGCCGGTGCGCGCATGGAAGCGCGACGCCGGAAATTAATGAACTGCAATTGCGGTTTGCGGTTCAGAGTAAACTCTGTGCTAAATTATCCGCCGCAACAACTGAATCACCCTTGGAGGTTTTTTGAATGACCTATGTAGTTGCCGAGCCGTGCGTCAACTGTCGCTATACCGACTGCGCGATGGTTTGCCCGGTCGATGCCTTTCACCTGGATGATGATATGCTCGTGATTCATCCCGAGACCTGTATCGATTGCGACGCTTGCATGCCCGAATGTCCGGTTGAAGCGATCTTTCCTGAAGCCGACGTGCCGGAACAATGGGCCCAGTTTACGCAAGTCAACGCTGAGCGCGCAGTGAGCGGCTTACCCATTTATCCCAGCAATGCCGCGAAGCTTGTTCCCCTTTGCCATTAACCCCTGATTTCTGCATCTAACTATGGAGGGCGCGGCCAACTGAACCGTGTGGCGCGCCCTCTCAGTATTTGCGGAACACGCATTGCACCTCGTTTTTCGGAATTGGAGTTAAATTACTCTGCCTGCGGCCCGGCTGAATTGAGATTGGGTTCGGTTTATTATGAAGAAGGGCACCAAGCGCTTGTTGGGTGGATTAGCTTTGACAGCCGCTGGATTAGGCGCGATCGGAGCAGTGATTATGAATAAGAACGGGAAACTAGGACAGGGCCGCCGGCGCAATCGAAGTGCCGACCTTTGGGCCAGGCCGGGAATGAAAGTTACTTTTCGCGCGGAATTAATGCCGGGACGCGATGGCTCTGAACGAACTTTTAACGTGACCGATTTGCTGCCAAGCGGCCGCGTGCTTTTGGACGGCGTGTCCGGTGAGCATGCACAAACAGAATTCGAGCGCGTCAGGTGATCCCCGTCGCAACTACCATTCGTAGATTCTGCCAGTCTCCATCACACTCAAATTTTCAATTCCGATTTCGTCGAGTTCCTTCATGACGGTTTCGCGGTAAGCGGGTTTCAGGTGGACCGCGAGAATGTCCATGCCGTTATGGGTGAGCTTTCCCAATTCATGCTTAAGCATCGTCGGCGTTAGATGTTTTGAGGCTTCGGCCAGCGTGCGCATTGAATCCGGGAAAGAGGCTTCGATGAAAAGCGCGTCGAGTCGTTCGGCGCGATTAACCAGTTGCCAGAAGTCTTCGGTCTCGGCAGTGTCTGAACTGAAAGCGACGGTGGTCTTCCCATCTGAAAGCAACAAACCGACAGTTGGCACGATGTGGTTCACCGGCACGGCAGTAACTGTGAGATGTGCCACAGTGAATTGCTCGTTAATCTCAAACGGCACGTACTCCATTACGCGCCCGTGCTGATTTTTCAATTCATCAAATTTGGGGTAGACCGTGTCGTTGAAAACATCCGCTTTCAAAAGCTTGATAACTTCTGCGGTGGCATAGATGCGAACTGGTTCCGTGAGCTCGCCGAATAAATCATCAACGAAGATTGGCAGGCTGGCGATGTGATCCATATGAGGATGCGTTACGATCACATCCCGGACCACGTGACGCTGCGCGTCGGTGAGAGCAATTCCGATACTACCCGCATCCACCGTGACGCGATCGTCAATCAGGAAGCAAGTCAGGCGTTGCGCGGGTGTAGCACCGCCGCCGGAATTAAACGAGCTTGGTAAGAGTTGAATACGCAAGTGTCGAGTGTGTTGAAGTCAGGCTCAAACCAAAGCGACCCAAGTATAAGCGATAAGCGGTCTTGCGCGAAGATTTTCCTCAGCCCTGACCGGGCTTGGCCGCCAGACCCAGTCGGTAACGAAGTTCGCGGAGGGTGTACACGTAGGCTTCCTCGCGCTCCTGCGCAGCCTTCGCGTCCCGGCTGAGGCCTCTGGCTATGCGACTGCGATGGAAAGCCAATTCGCTGGCGAGCTGGTTGCAACGCACGCGATTTCGCCAACCGGAATAACCTTTCGTCGACATCGCATGCCAGGACAGTCCCATTCGGCCGCGAATCGAACATAGCTTTTCATATTCCACCGGTTCGAAAAATCCCTTTTGATAATCGGGGTAAAGGAACTGGCGAACGATTTGACCTTCGCGGCGCAGCGAAAAGTAAATCACCATCAGCGTGATAATAAAGGCCGGCCCCATGATGATGAAGTAACCCGCAAAGAAACCCGCGGGGCCGCCATAGGTCGCGGTGCCGTTCCAGGTGGCGTGCAATACGATCGCGAGCATGAACCCGAGCACGGGCATCACGATTTTCACGAATCCATTGTTCGACTGCCTCGACCAGCCGAGGCCGATCCCGGTCATGCTCGTGAACAATGGATGAGAAAATGGCGCCGCCAGCCCACGCAGCACAAAAACAACGGTGAGCACTTCCGGCCCCTCGCCCACCGCGCGCCCGTAATAAAGAATATTTTCCGTCATGGCGAAACCAAGGCCGGCCATGCCCGCATAAATAATTCCATCGACGATGCCGTCAATCTCATCCTTTTTCCACCAGAACAATATCAGCAGGATCAGGGCTTTGGCGCTCTCTTCAACGATGGGAGCGGAAATGACTGCGCCGAAATTGTGACCAATTTGATCACTCCGAGTCGCGGCCCTCACTATTTCGCTGTTAATGGTGTTCAAGATGATTGCGATAAAGACTGCGACCAGCGCTCCCCAGAGAAAAGTGGTGGTTAACATCCAAAGCGGCTCGGATTCGTAACGGTCAATCCAAAGCAAAAGCATGATGTAAACGGGGACGGGAAGCGTGGCGCAGATCATGCCGATGATCATTTGCACCAAGCCGGTCTCAGAACCGATCAGCAGAAGAACGATGAGACCGAGCAGGGCGCCGACCATCAACGCGAAAACCGCAAAAACAATTTTCAGCGCACTCTTATGCCCGGAAGGTCGGAGTGGAATAACGGCACTATTCATACTTTATGGTCAGATCACCCAATTGATCGCTGGCGAGTATAGCCAGAAACGGCTGAAACCGGCTAGCGTTTGTTAATGATATTCAAAACGCGCGGCAGCCGCGCTGAGGAGATTGTTAAGCCCGCTGGGTGAGATCGCGCCGGGACCACAGAGCCTTACCGCCATCCGTAAATGAGGCTATCTCAGGCTTTTGCCTCAGGCGGGAAAGTTGTTGCAATCTACGGAAGTACGGTTTATTCTACGCAGGCTTTGATAGTATTCGTTTGGCTCAGCCAGCTCTCCAGACCAAGAAATAAGTACACTTCTAGTTTATCGCCAATGGAGAGTTTTCCTGGCAATGGCCGATGCTTGAAAAGTGTACTGGCTAACTAGAAGACGGTAAGCAAGCTTTCAATTATGTCCGTTGTTGTTTCCAGGAAGAACACCTCCACCTCGGTGGCGACGCTGGTCGTTTGACTGACTGAATCGTCCACCAGTTGAACCGTCGAACAAGGCGGGGAGTTCGTTTCACCTGGGTTAGCACAAGGTGGGGAGTTGGTTTCACCAGCAAATGCGGTGCTTGAAAGTACAACTGTCAGACTAATCGCGAGAGCAAATCTCTTTAGGTAGTTCATGTTTTCTCCTCAAATCGCGTGGTTGGTTTGCGCAGATCTACACAAGGCAACGTAAAGTTGGGCCGAATTACGATTCGTTTACGCGTCGCCCTTAATATCAGTCCAATCGCTTTTACGCAAGGATTTTATCACTGTACAAGAAAGGTAGGCCTCACATGAACTTAACGGCCCAACTGACAAAACTTCGAGAAGTAACTCAAGGCTCTACGCGCGCAGAGCAAGCGGTGCTCTGTAGCGACTTAGCCAGGCAATTCGAGAAGGTGGGCGAGTACGAGGCTGCCTACGAGGCGCTCATCGATTTTTGGCCTGATCGCAATCAATCACCGAGACTGGATGGTCTGGATGACTTCGCGAAGGCGACTTTGCTTTTGCGGGCGGGAGCGGTGGCCGGTTGGCTGGGAAGCGCTGATCAGACTGGCGGCACCCAGGAACGAGCGAAGGATTTTATCACTCAAAGTATCGAGCTCTTTGAAAAGGTGGGCGAAAGCGTGAAAGCCGCTGAGGCCCGCGGTGACCTGGCCCTTTGCTACTGGCGCGAAGGTGCGTTCGACGAAGCGCGAGTTAATTTGACTGATGCCATGGACCGCATTGGTGATCAAGACTCCGATTTGAAAGCGGTTCTTCTCATTCGGTCGGGGATCATCGAAGAGCGAACCAGGAAATTGCAAAACGCGTTGCACTTTTATAACGAGGCGGAACCTTTGGTTGAGAGCAGCGCGGATCATGCGCTCAAAGGTTCGCTTCACTTTGAATATGGACTCGTGTTTCGACGCCTGGCTGCTCCTGAAAACCGGGAAGACTACATTGATCGGGCGTTAATTGAATATGCGGCGGCGAGCTTTCATTATGAACAAGCTGGAAATCACCGTGCTCTGGCTCGCGTCGAAAACAATCTCGGCTATCTTTATTTCACGATCGGAAGACACAAGGACGCGCACAAGCACCTTGATCGCGCGCGGCATCTGTTCCTTGACCTCAGAGATTTAGGCACCGCCGCCCAGGTCGACGACACTCGGGCCCGCACTCTGCTGGCGGAAGATCGACCAGTGGAAGCCGAACGCATCATCAGGCAGACAGTTAAGACTCTCGAGCGCGGCGATCAACAAGCGGTGTTGGCGGAAGCATTGACCACCTATGGCGTGGTGCTGGCGCGTTTGGGCCGGCATGCTCGCTCGCGAGAATTACTTGATCGCGCCATGCAAGTTGCGGAAAACGCCGGCGACCTGGAAGGCGCGGGCCGCGCGAAGCTAAGTGTAATTGAGGAGCTCACCTCGCAAACGCCTGCCCAGGATTTAGTGAATGAGTATGAAACTGCGGTTTCATTGCTGAGAAATTCCCAGGACCCGGCAACTACGAAACGCTTGATTGGCTGCGCCTTGGTGCTCCTGGAAATTTTAACCACCACTGAGCAAACAGAACCGCAAGTGGACGAGGTGACCTGGGGTGGATTCTCATTCAAGAAAGAGGTGCTCAAGGTTGAAAAGACCTTCATCGAGCGCGCCTTGAGAGATGCCGGAGGCTCAGTCACAAAAGCTGCGCGTCTGCTGGGATTCAGACATCACCAAAGCTTGATTGCTCTGATTAATAGCCGTCATCGAGATCTTCTCGGCACTCGTTCCGCGGTTCGTAAGCGCAGGCATCATTTATTCTCGAAACCTCGGAAGCTTAACAAGCGGCAGGTGAGTCGAACTTCAGCCGGGTCGCGGGACGCGGGCCAGCCGGAAGGCATCGACGAATCGGCGATTGTTAATGACGAATCACTGGCGACGGAAACGAATTAGTGTTGCCCGCTAGCGAGCGCAAGTTAAGGCTCGACCGCCATCAATCTGATAAGTGGCGCCCGTGATCCACGCCGCTTTTTCGGAAGCTAAATAAAAGACCAGTTCAGCGATTTCGCCCGGGTCACCCACCCGGCCCAGCGGGTGCGTGGTCTTAGAGTGTTCGAGAAACTTCTCATAGTCCGACTCACTCATCCCGCCTCGCTTGTGAATCTCAGTCACGACCACGCCCGGATTGACGGCGTTAACGCGTACGCCTTTGGCGGCCAATTCCAACGCGGAGCAACGTGTTAGTTGATCGACGGCCGCCTTCGAGACGCAATACGCCAGGACGCCCGGGAACGAACGCAGCCCGGTCACGCTGGAAATGTTCACGATGTTTCCGCCGGTCTTAATCAAGTGCGGCGTGGCAAGATTCATCAGGTGGAACACCGAACGCAGATTCACATTCATCATCGCGTCCCAGGCTGACAAGGTTGTGTTTTCAATCGAGCCTGACGAAATATGACCGGCAGCATTAACCAGGACATCGAGCCGGCCGGTTTCGCTAATCGCCTTTTCGAACGCCGCGCGAACTTCGCTCTCGATTGTTACGTCGACGGCTAAACTCAAAGCGTTTCCGCCGCCCTGATTTATTTCCTGCGCCACCTCTTCCAGGACTGATTGATTGCGCCCGACGATGATCGTTTGAGCCGACGACGCGGCGAATCGTTTCGCGACGGCCCGGCCGATACCGGAGGTTGCGCCAGTGATCATGACCACAGCTTGGCCCGACTGTTTGCTCATTCAATTCCTTTCTGTGCGTAAACTTTGGTTGATTAGTCAGATAAAAATGGCCGGCCCATATTGACATATGACGGCCAGAGTTGACTATACTCCTACGGATTCATACGTAGTCCGACCGAGTACGAATTATTCACCCGTTCCAAGAGATCGCTACGGTACCCTTCGGTTAAGAAACAAACTTAATTCGTTTGCCATTCGAAGGTCACGATTCAGGACTGCATTCGAGGAGGCCGCGAAGTTACGATTCGCGGGAGAGACCGATGTCGCGAGGACCTGAAGTGGTTCGCTCATCTTCAGTGTCAGGTTACATGACCGCGGCGGCGGCGATAGCGGCGGCATTGTTCTTCGTACTTTGGTGGATGTTGCAGGGCGAGGAGTCGCCCTGGATTCCGGCCGGTTTGGCCGCCAGCGTAGTGATGCTGGTGGCGGCATTTGCGCGGCTGCTGGTTGCTCGAAGGGTACGCGCCCGGCATCGTGATTACGACATGGCCGAAAGACGCGTCCACGTCGATGTGAATCCGCAGAGCTATGAAGACTTGATGCAGTCCCGAAGTCTTCACGCGGCTGCGCTGCGAGCGCTGCAAAAACAATCTGCGATTGCGGACGCTCAGGATTCTCCCGACGCGCATCGACGGCTTTACGAATTATGTTCTGAATACCTGACGGGCGCTGAGAGGGCTCTGCAGACCAGCACGCTGCGACCCGATGGAAGGTTGGCGCTGCGGACGGGATCTGAACGCGTTCGCGAGTTGCAGAAACATCATCTGTTGACGTGGGCGCGGGACTCAGCGCGAAAGCTCACGCATGAAGCTCAAAAACGAGCGAGACTGTTTGAAAAAGTTGAAGTGGCCAACCAGGCTTTGGAGTGCATCGATTCCGCTTTGAAGCTTTATCCGGATGAAGAGCAACTGAAGGTGTCCGGCCTCGCGGTCCGTGAGTTCATCACTTCTAGCCGTGTCGCCCACTGGGTTGAATTAGCGGAACGAGCTGCGTTTAAGGGCTACTATCAACGGGCAATCGATTGCTATCGCGATGCCCTTTTTTACCTGACTCGCGATCGCAGTGATTTTGCCAGCGAAAGCGCTGCGGAGCGAATCACCAGAGAAATAGAACTCTTAAGAGCGCGAATAGACAGCGGCCACGCGATTGATTCGCATCCAAAGGGCGAAAACCGAAAAGGACGCCAGCAGTAGAAGTCACGATGAGTGCGGGGAGCGCGATGAGCGGGAAACATGCTTAAAGTACGGTGTCCAAGATGTGGCAGCAAGCGGATTCGCCGCGGCTACAAACGTCTGCCCTTGCTCCTGCGATTGGTTGGCATCCATAACCTTTTATGCGATCATTGCAACTGGTTATTTACCAGATTCGCCATTCCCGGAACCGTGCCGAAGCGTCCCAGGCGATAGGGTCGCGTGCGCGATGAAATTTCCCGGTTGATAAGGCCTGATCGAGTTTGCCTCGTATTTCGATTAGCCAATCAGCCTCTGAAGGTTTAGCAATGAACAAGAAAACATTAGTCATCTTGTGTCTTACAAGTCTGGTCGGGGGCGCAATGTTCAGCGTGTTGGCGCAGAATCCAACCGAGAACGCGCCGCGCACCATTCCCACTTCCAATTCGATCGATGAACAGGGAGTTGGTCGCTACCTACTGGGACCAGGCGACATCCTCGACGTTCGGGTGTTTGGCCAGGGTGATTTGAATTCCACGGTCGAGATCGACGCTGACGGAAATATTTCGTCGCTTCCCTTTATCGAAACACCCATTCCGGCAAGGTGTCGCACAGTAAATGACGTACAGGCCAGGATAACTGCCGCCTACGCCAAGTATTTGATCAAACCCCGAGTCAGTGTTCGAGTAACCGATAAGCGCAGCCGGCCGCCCGCAGTTATTTTTGGCGCGGTGCGCAGCGCAGCGCGAGTCCAAATGATGCGACGCGTGCGACTGCATGAATTACTGGCCACCTCAGGCGGCATCACTCAGAACGCCAGCGGCACGATTCAAGTAATGCATACCGAACCGGAGATGTGCGTCGAGGCTGATCCAACGGCGCCGCCCTCGCCAGCGAAATCGGACATCGGTCAGCTCGAAGTCTATCAGCTCACTGATGTAAAGGCGGGCGCGGAAAAAGGTGATCCGTTTATTCGGCCGGGTGACATTGTGATCGTTACGGAGGGTGAACCGATCTACATCACCGGCGCTGTGATTCAACCGCAGCAAATGATTCTTAAGGATGGCCTGAGCCTGGCGCGAGCGATTATGATGGCCGGCGGCGCCACCCGACAGGCGAAGACGAGCGACGTTCACGTTTATCGGGTTAAGGGAGGGAAAATCGGATCAGAGGACATAAAGGTCAACTACGAGTTGATCAGGAAAGGTCAGGAGAAGGACATCTTGCTGCAGGCTTATGACATTGTCGACGTGCGCCAAAGCAGCCCCTTTTCACCTAAGAACCTCGGCGATTTCTTTCTGAACACGGTAAAGGGAACGGCGGGAATGCTGCCGACGCTTATTTTGTACTAAACGATCTTCAATCGAAGCCATTCGAGGGCTGGTGCGACCAGCCCTTCTTTGTGAACGGAGTAAAGAGAACAGTGAGTCAAAGAATAAGAGGGAAGGTTAAGAAGCGACGCGGCGCGATTTATCTCTGGATTTTGGGACTGATCCTGGTCGTCTCTGTCCTGATCTATTTAGAGCAGACGGCGATGCTCTATGTTTTTTCCACGCTCGGAGTGACCGTCTTGTTGGTGATTGTCGCTATCGCCGATCTTGGCGAGAATGACCACGTCGGCGCCGAAACTGAGCCGGCGGTGAACGCGATTCGTGGCAAGAAATAGCCGTCCGGGAATATCGATCATCAGAATCGATCCAGATCTTTTCCTACGACCACTCGCCCCTGGTAACCGCCGCGACGAACACCGTTGAATAATTCTTCGTTGCTGGCCCCCATTCGAACTACATGGTGCAGAATCAGGATTTGCGGATTAATGCGCCTCGCCAGCTCGCCCAGCTCCACGTCCGACGTGTGGTATTCGCGACAGTATTGCGGCCAGTCCTTGCCGCCGGGTCGATTCTCAGGCGCCAGCCGCGCGGCCGGATAAACTTCGTGAATCAAAACATCCGCGCCTTTCGCGGCCTTGACTAAAGATTCGCTCGGGCGTGTGTCGCCCGAAATTACGATCGAACGATCGCCGGTGTCGATTCGATATCCAAAGGCATTCTTCCACGCGCCATGTGGCACTCGAAAAGCGGTAACGCGAACGCCATCCTTCTCGTAAACAACTCCTTGGCGAATCTCGTGAACGATGACGCGTTGGCCGCCGGCGACTTCGTGCTCCAGGCCAGCGGTGCGCATTTCAATGTCTTCCGAATAAGCAGCGAGCAAATGATTCGTCATTCGCCGCAAACCCTTCGGCCCATAAACGGGAAACGGAGTCGTGCGGCGCATCACCCACGACGTCAGAATCAGATCGGGATAGCCGAGTGTGTGGTCGCTGTGAAGGTGCGTGATGAATGCTGCTTCGGGTCCGGAAATTGGGAGATTGGCCGCGCGGATTCTTCTCATAACGCCGGCGCCCGCGTCGAACAAAAACACGCGGCCGTTTACCACGACCGCCGTGGCGGGCCCTGACGCATTTGGATCCGGATAGGGCGTTCCTGTGCCGAGCAGAACGACTTCGGTCTGTGAGACGGCAGGGGAAAAAGATTTTTCTGCCGATTGATGAGAAAACGTCGTTGGCCAGAACGCAGCTAATAGAGCTATCGCAAGCATCGTTTGCATATCTATCTCCTGTGTTCTTAGTGGCACAGACTTCAGTCTGTGGATCGTGGAACCGGAACAGTTAGAGTCATATCACAGACTAAAGTCTGTGCCACCGGACCGACTAAAGTCGGTACTAACGCCGGTCATCAAAGTAGATCAAAATCCAATTTTCTGGAGCGAGCGGAGGCGAAGGCTGTTCCAGGGTTGGAAAAATTTCGCGCCTCGACTAAAGTATCTTCGCCGACAAACCGATTCACCAGTATTTTTCCGGAGGTCCCCAAAAAAATGAGAAGAATCAAGCTTGCATTTCTGTCGCTGGCCGCGCTGGCAATCGTCACGCTCTCGTTATCGACGCCGTTACGTGTTGCGCACGCGCAAAAGAGCGGTGACGGCGGCGGCGGCTCGCCCATTATCTATCCGCCGACGAAAAAGGGCGATGTCGTTGATGATTATTTCGGCACGAAGGTGCCCGATCCTTATCGTTGGCTCGAAGATGACAACGCGCCCGAGGTTAAGTCCTGGGTCGAGGCGCAGAACAAAGTTACTTTCGCTTACCTCGACTCAATCTCGTACCGGCCGCAAATCAGAAAGCGTCTGGAGAAATTGTTGAACTACCCGAGATACGGTTTCCCCACGCGTCGCGGCGAGATGTTCATCTTCTCAAAGAACGACGGCCTGCAGAACCAGAACGTCTATTACATTCAAAAGGGCTTGGAGGGCGCGCCCGATCTGCTGCTTGATCCGAACAAGTTTTCGACGGACGGAACCTCACAACTGGGAGGATTCTCACCGTCTGAGAGCGGTAAGTACATCGCCTATGGAATCTCGGAAGGCGGTTCCGACTGGCGAGACTATTACGTGCTCGACGTGGCGACGCGAAAGCCGCTGACCGATCACATTGAATGGGTCAAGTTCTCAGGCGCATCGTGGGTTGGTGATGAAGGCTTCTATTACAACCGTTACCCAATGCCTGAATCCGGAAAAAAGATGGCCGGCAAGAACGAAAATCAAAAGACCTACTATCACAAAGTCGGCACGCCGCAATCTGAAGACAAGCTCGTCTATGAAGACAACGGACATCCGTTGCGTCGTCATGGAGTAGGCGTGACCGAGGATCAACGCTTTGAGTTTCTCAGCGTGTCAGACTCGTCCGCAGGTAAGAAGGGCAATTCTGTCTACTTCCGCGAGCGGGGCAAAACCGAAACCTTCACCCCGATTGTGGCTGAGATCGGCGATGACAGTTATGGCGTGATCGAAAACATCGGCAACAAGTTTCTGATCGAAACCGACCACGACGCGCCGAAAGGCAAGGTCGTGCTCTATGATCCGGCAACGAAAACCTGGAAGGATTTTCTGCCGGAGAAGCCTGAGCCTCTTCAGAGCGCGGGTACCGCGGGTGGCAAACTGTTCGTGACTTATCTTAAGGACGTTACCACGCGCGCCTATGTCTATAGTCTCGACGGCAAACTCGAAAACGAAATTCAGCTGCCCGGTGTTGGGTCGGCCGGCGGATTCGGGGGTAAGGTTGATGACAAGTTTGTCTTCTATAGCTTCACCTCATTCAACTATCCGCCGACGATCTTCAAGTACGACATCGCCACAAAGAAATCGACTGTTTTTCGCACCGTGGAAATTCGTGGCTTTAATGCGGCGGACTATGAAGTGAAACAGGTCTTCTTCAACAGCAAAGACGGCACCCGCGTGCCGATGTTCATAACTTATAAGAAAGGGATAGTGCTCGACGGCAGCAATCCGACAGTTCTATACGGCTACGGCGGTTTCAACAGCACGACGAGTCCCGGATTCAGCGCCACGCGCATTGGCTTGCTCGAACAAGGCGTCGTCTACGCGTCGGCGAACATGCGCGGCGGCGGTGAGTACGGCGAGCAATGGCACGAGGCCGGCACCAAGCTGAAGAAGCAGAACGTCTTTGACGATTTTATCGCCGCAGCCGAATACCTGATCGCCCAGAAGTACACCATCCCGGCGAAACTGGCAATCCAGGGCGCGTCGAATGGCGGTCTGTTAGTGGGCGCGGTAGCGAACCAGCGGCCCGACCTGTTCAAGGCCGTGCATCAACACGCGGGCGTGATGGACATGCTCCGCTTTCACAAGTTTACCATCGGTTCGGCATGGATTTCGGATTACGGCTCGAGCGAACAGAACGAGGCGCAGTTCAAAGCGCTTCTTGCCTATTCGCCGATTCATAATGTGAAGATGGGAGCAAAATATCCCGCAGTCTTGATTACGACTGCTGATCATGACGACCGTGTGGTCCCGGCGCACTCGTTCAAGTACGCGGCGGCGATGCAAGCGGGTCAGGGTGGCGATAATCCCATCATAATTCGCATCGACACCAAGTCAGGTCATGGCGCCAGCAGCACGACCAAGACGTTGGAACAACAGACTGACATCTTTGCGTTCTTGTTTAAGAACCTCGGCGTCAATCCAACGTACTAGGTTCGTTGTCTGATTAATCTATGCCCGAAACGAGATGCGCTGCATTTTGTTTCGGGCATAGGACTGTTTAGGGTCCTGCCGGAGTTATGCGAGGAGATTCATATACTTGACTCACTTGAACTCGGGACCAGCTGCGGAGCAGCGATCAGAGCTAAGCCCAAGGCGAGGTTGCGAGCCTTGGGTAATGAGCAGTTAGATTTGGAGAGCCGCGGAGCGGCGACAGAGCGTGCCTGAAGGAGGCGCACTGATTTCCGGTGATCAGTCGCGCCTTCGAGGCTCGCTTATTTTAGTTGGTTCTGTTCTCAAGGCTCGCCAAGCCTCGCCTTGAGCTTAGCTCTGAACGCTGCTACGCAGCTGGTCTCGAACCGTCTCTGGTGAGTCAAGTATTTGAGTGCCTATGCGAGGCGCGTTCGGGCGGATTTCAGTTCAGCCGCGACTCGATCCGGCGCAGTGCCGCCGGTTTGACTCTTGGTTGCGAGTGTCCTTGCCAGCGAGAGGGCCTCAAACACGTCCGTGTCGATTTGCGGGCTGAAGGTTTGCAGTTCGTTAAGCGCAAGGCCTTCCAATTCACAGCCGCTTTCAATCGCGCGCATGACGATCTGCCCCACCGTGTCATGCGCCTCCCGAAAAGGTACGCCCTTGCGCACCAGGTAATCTGCAAGTTCAGTAGCGTTCAGGTAACCGTGGGTGGCGGCATCTCGGGCGCGCGTTTCGTTCACGCGAACATTTTTCAAGACCGTGGCGGCGATCGATAGGCAGGCGCCGACGGTGTCAACCGTATCGAACAGAGCCTCTTTGTCTTCCTGCATGTCTTTGTTGTAAGCGAGCGGCAAGCCTTTCATCATCGTCAGGAGCGACGTCAAATGGCCAAAGACGCGCCCGGCTTTTCCGCGCACCAACTCCATGGAATCAGGGTTTTTCTTCTGCGGCATCAGGCTCGAGCCCGTGGCCACCGCATCGCTCAATTCAAAGAAACCGAACTCGGTAGTTGAATAGAGAATGATGTCTTCGGCGAGCCGCGAGAGATGCATCATGATGACCGACGCGGCGCTCACGAAGTCGATACAAAAATCCCGATCGCTGACTGCATCCAGACTGTTCCGCGAGACTGAATCAAAACGCAGCGCCTTTGCGACGGCTTCGCGATCAATCGCGTGCGAGGTCCCCGCCAGGGCCGCAGAGCCGAGCGGCATGACATTAACCTGGCGACGAACATCGGCGAGGCGCTCGCGATCACGCGCGAGCATTTCAAAATAGGCCAGACACCAGTGGGCCAGAAGGATCGGTTGCGCGCGTTGCAGGTGCGTGTAACCTGGCAGAACGATTCCGGAATTTGCTTCGGCGAAATTTAACAAGGATTTCTGAGTTTCGGTCAGCGAAACATGCAGGTCGTCGATTTCCGCGCGCAGCCACAGGCGAAGATCCGTGGCGACTTGATCGTTGCGACTACGGCCGGTGTGAAGTTTACGACCAAGATCGCCAATCATTTCACGCAGCCTTGCTTCGACAAATGAATGGACATCCTCGGCCGATGGATCGTCAAAGTAATTCGAGGCGCCCGCTCGCTCAATGATCGTGTTGAGTGCGCTCTTGATCTGTTCAGCCTCGGCTTTACTCAAAACGCCCGCGCCGGCCAGGCCGTCGCAGTGCGCGATACTGCCTTGCACGTCCACTTCGAAAAGCCGGCGATCAAATCCAAACGAGCGATTGAATTCCGCGAAGCCGGGATCGGCCTCTCCCTTGAATCTTCCACCCCAAAGATTTGCACTCTTCATGTTCAAAAGTTAACGCGGCGCATTGTGACGGCAATCGTTTTGATCAGCAACCAGGCCGCGAACACATCATCTCGGGCCTTGACGTGGCTGCATAACCACGCTAGTTTATGCAAGTATGCCCAAAAAATGCAACTATTCTGCATTAAGCTGCGTCTGAGAAGTTGGCGCCGGTGGACGGATTACGGTAGATGCTTAAGCGTGAGCGGCAAAAGAGAATCCTGAATTTGATTCGCGCCAGGCCGATTGGCACGCAAGAGGCCCTGCGCGAATACCTGGAACGGGCGGGAGTGCCGGCGACCCAGTCCAGCGTTTCGCGCGACCTGGAAGAGTTAGGCGTAATCAAGCACCACGGCCGGTATGCGCTGCCGCAGGCAATTGGAGACACGCGCGGTTTGGTGAGCCTGGACGTTGCGGGAGAAGTTCTAATTGTCGCGAGGTGTTTGCCGGGCCGTGCGTCAGCCGTCGCCGTCGAGATCGACGACGCGGCGATTCCGGAGATTGTCGGCACGCTGGCCGGCGAGGACACAATCTTTATTGCTGTCCGGGATGAAAAATCACAGCGCAGCGTGATGAAGAAAATTTGGGGGATATCCAGGTCAGAACCGCCTGCGGTAGCGGGCGGTTGACTGTTGGAGTTGACTAGTTGGGAAGCAAACGGTTAACCGCCCGCTACCGCAGGCGGTTCTGACTATTCGATGATGACGAAGAAAATTAACAAGATTGTTCTCGCATACTCCGGCGGCCTCGACACTTCGGTCATGCTGCGCTGGTTGAAAGAGAAGTATGACTGCGAAGTCGTGTGCTATTGCGCCGACGTCGGGCAGGGCGCAGAGATGGACGGCCTGGACGAGAAGGCCGAGGCGACGGGCGCCTCCAAACTCTACATCGAGGACCTGCGCGAAGAGTTTGTGCGGGATTATGTCTGGACTGCCGTCAAAGCGAACGCCGTTTACGAAGGCGTCTATTTAATGGGCACATCGCTGGCGCGGCCAGTCATCGCCAAGCGCCAGATCGAAATTGCGCGCGAGGAAAACGCCGACGCGGTGGCCCACGGCGCCACCGGGAAGGGAAACGATCAAGTTCGTTTCGAACTGACCTACTACGCGCTGCAACCCGACATCAAGGTAATTGCCCCTTGGCGCGACTGGGAATTTGGCGGCCGGACCGATTTGATTGCCTATGCGGAAGCGCACGGCATTCCCGTGACAGCGACCATCGACAAACCTTACTCGACCGATCGCAACTTAATGCACGTTTCCTACGAAGGTGGAATTCTGGAAGACCCCTGGACCGGCCCGCCCGAAAACATTTTTCAGATGACGCGTTCTCCCGAGGATGCGAAGGCCGACGCAGAGTACGTTGAAATTGGATTCGAGAAGGGCGAACCCGTTTCGATCGATGGTGAGCGATTGGATCCGGTGTCGCTGCTTTCGAAACTGAATGAACTCGGCGGCGAGCATGGCATTGGCCGCGTCGATGTGGTCGAGAATCGGTTCGTCGGCATGAAGTCTCGTGGGGTTTACGAAACACCGGGCGTGACGATCCTCCAGGCTGCGCATCGAGCGGTGGAGTCAATCACGATGGATCGCGAAGTGATGCACTTACGCGACTCGTTGGGCGTGAAGTTCGCGGAAAATGTTTATTACGGGTTCTGGTTCGCCCCGGAATTCGAATTGATGCGCAAGATGATCGACGAAACCCAGCAGACCGTAACCGGCGACGCGCGACTTAAGCTTTATCGCGGCAATGCAATTGTGGTCGGTCGACGATCGCCGCATTCACTTTACGACGAACGCATCGCGACGTTTGAAGCCGATACCGTTTACAACCAGCGCGACGCGGAAGGATTTATCAAACTGAATGCTTTGCGGTTGAGACTGCGAGGCGCTAAATAATCTCGATCCCTTTAGTCGGCGGACTTGTCCGCCCCGCGCCGGCACAAGCGCCCGGTCTAAACGAGGAAAATGTTCTTGAGATGAACACACGAATTAATTCAATCGAAGTCGACAAGATCGGATCGGCAACATCGCCGCTCAGTCTTTCGCGTTCGCTGCACTTCATCGGATCGAATGGGGCGCCGCGGGCGGGTGACGTGGTGGTCGTGCGGGTTCTTACCGACAACGCCACTTACAACATGCTCGAACTTCCGACGGGGCGGCTGGCCAAGGTCAATCCGGGGGATCTGGTCGCGGGCGTGTTGGGTAAGCGTCGCGCGTTAAAAGGTTTCGTCGGAGACATTCCTGAAAGTGTTGCCGCGGGTGACGAGCTTCATCTCTTGAATCTGGGTGGGGTAATTGGGAAATGCAGCGGCCATCACTCGAGCCTCAACGACGCCATCAAAGTCGAAGTGATTGGTCTGGCGTGCAACCAGGACGGCGCGGTCCAAAACATTGCCGACGTGGCTCTGCCGCTGCGTCAAACCCTTGGGGCCACCGCGCCGCTGGTGGTGATCGCGGGTGCGTGCATGAACAGCGGCAAGACCTACGCCGCGACGGAGATTATTCAACTCGGCACGCGGGCCGGATTTCGTGTCGCCGCCGCAAAGCTGTCGGGCGTCGCTTGTCTGCGCGACACACTCAACATGGCCGATCATGGCGCGGTGGCGACCGCGAGTTTTCTGGATTGTGGATTGCCCTCGACGGTCGACATGGATGACCTGGCGCCGGTGGCGAAAGCCATTATCGCTCGCTTGAATGAAAGCAAGCCTGACTTGATCGTCATTGAGCTCGGCGACGGAATTCTCGGCGGCTATTCAGTCGAATCCATATTCGAGGACGAGGAGTTTCGCGCAGCCATGACGGCGCTGGTTTTTTGCGCGTCAGATTATGTCAGCGCGTGGGGTGGAATTGAGCTATTCAACCGCCGCGGGATCAACGTGGATCTGATCGCCGGCTCGGTGACAGATTCAAAAATGGGTGAGGACTATATCGAGCGCGAGTTCAAAGTTCCGGCGGCGAATGTGCGACGGAACGGAACGAAGTTGTTTGAGATAGTCAGAACCGCCTGCGATAGCGGGCGGTTAACTGTCGGTTCTAAGTAGTTGGGACTTAAGAGATCAACCGCCCGCTACCGCAGGCGGTTCTGACTATGAAACTGAAAGTAGCAATCTTTGGCGGGTCGGGTTACGGCGGGTCGGAACTGCTGCGCATTCTGCTGCTCCATCCGAACGTCGAAATCGCGTTCGTCACCGCTAACGAACATGCAGGCAAAGTTGTGGGCGACGTCCACCGGAATCTCCTCGGGCTGACCGACCTCAGGTTTATCAAAGCGCCGGAAGATCTTCGGGGTCTTGCCGATCTGGACTGCATTTTCTTTGCATTGCCGCACGGGCAGGCGATGGAAGTTGCTCCGAAGATTCCCGCGAACGTCAAATTGATCGATCTGTCGGGCGACTTCCGTTTGAGCGATGCCGAAGTTTTCGCGCAGCATTATGGTCGCGAACAGACAGCCATGGAGTCGCAGTCACAATTTGTTTATGGCCTGACTGAGACGAATCGGGAAGCCATCAAGTCAGCGCGATGCATTGCCAATCCGGGATGTTTCGCCACGGCAACGTTGTTAGGTCTGGCGCCGCTGGTTGCGAACAATCTTTTGAGTTGCCGGGTAATCGTGGACGCTAAAACCGGATCGTCAGGCTCGGGAGCGAAGGCCGCCGCGAATACTCATCATCCGCAACGCAGCAATTCGTTCTATGCCTACAAGCCGTTCACTCATCAACACGTGCCGGAAATCGAGCAGGAGTTGAAGAGCGTCGGTGAATGGAATAATGAACTTGTTTTCATGACGCATTCGCTGCCGGTATCCCGCGGCATCTTTGCGTCGATCTATACCGAGTTGAAGAGTGAATTGAGTGCAGCCGACGCGCGCGCGCTGTTCGCCGAGTTCTATCGTGATTCATTCTTCGTGCGACTGGTTGAAGGAAGTCCGGACATCAACTGGGTCAAGACGTCGAACTTTTGTGATATCGGATTCGCCGCGAGAGGAAAACAACTGGTCGTGTTCTCGGCCATCGACAATCTCGTGAAGGGCGCCGCCGGCCAGGCGGTGCAGAACATGAATTTGATGTTTGGCCTGGATGAAAAGACTGGATTGATGCTGATTGGAACGAACCCATGAACGAGGATTTCAAGCCTGCTTCAATCAAACCTCCGATTTCGTCTGCCGATCTTGACCGCATCGACATTCGCGTCGGCACGATATCTTTGGTTGAAGACATTGAAGGCTCTGACAAGTTGCTGAAGCTGACGGTTGATTTCGGGGATCATCAACGAACGATCCTCGCAGGCATGAAGCAGGAACGTGAAGACCCGCGCGAACTCGAGGGCTGTCAGGCGCTTTTTGTCGTCAACCTACCGCCGAAGAAAATGAGGGGCGAGACCTCAGAAGGAATGCTGTTCGATATTGGTTACGCTGACGGCATTGTTCCCGCGCTGGCGGTCCCTGAAAGACAAGTGCCAAATGGAAGCAGATTAGGATGAAAGCAGAGACTGCCATTAACAAATTTGAAGACATAACGTCACTCGAAGAGACTTACCAGCTCGCGACTTATAAGAAGATGCCGATCGTCGCTGAGCGCGGCGAAGGTGTGTGGATCTACGCAAGCGACGGCGAGCGCTATCTCGATCTTTACGGCGGCCACGCGGTGGCCGGCACCGGTCATTGTCACTCGCACGTGGTGAAAGCGATTAAGGAGCAGGCTGACCAAATTCTTTTTTATTCCAACCTGGTTTATTCGACCGCGCGGGCGCGGGCAGCGCAGAAGTTGATTTCAATTGCCCCGGAATCTTTGACGAAAGCGTTCTTCTGCAATTCAGGAACTGAGGCCAACGAGAACGCGATGCGCATGGCGCGCATGGCTACCGGTCGCGAAGCCGTCATCACGTTCAGTGGTGGTTTTCATGGACGCACCGCGGACGCGATCAGTGCGACGTTCCTGGGAAAGTATCGCGAGATTGGCAAGCCAAACGTGCCGGGTCACTTGCAGGCTGAATTTGGCGACCTTGATTCGGTGCGGACGCTGGCGGATGACTCAGTGGCGGCGATTATGCTTGAGCCGATTCAATCGATGGCCGGCGTGAAGATGGCTGAGCCGCAATTCTATCGAGCGTTACGGGAGCTATGCGATGAGCGCGGCATCGTCTTGATCTTTGATGAAGTGCAAACCGGCATCGGCCGCACCGGCGAGTGGTTCTTTGCCGGCAGTGAGCCGGGCGCCGGTGTCGTCCCTGACATCATCACCCTGGCCAAAGCTTTGGGCAGCGGCATTCCGGTTGGCGCCTGTCTCGTGACTGAATCAATCGCGTCGAAGATCAAGGAAAACGATCTGGGAACAACCTTCGGCGGCGGAATGATTGCGATGGCGGCGGTGACGGCGACGCTTGAAGCGATTGAGAACGACGCGATGCTGGCGAACGTGCGCGCGGTTGAATCTCACTTGCGCGCGCGTCTCGAGGAAATCGAGCAGGTTGTGGCCGTGCGGGGTAAAGGCTTTCTTCTCGGTTTGGAATTTGCCGGCAAAGCCAGGCCGGTGCACGAAGCGCTGCTTCAACAGAAGATCATCACGGGCACGTCGAGCGATGCAAACGTGCTGAGACTTCTGCCACCGTTATGTTTGGAAAAGGCTGACGTCGATCTTTTCGTGACAGCCTTGCAGCAGGCATTTTGACCACAGAGGGTGGTGGCACAGACTTCAGTCTGTGATTCGCTCTCGTAGATCACAGACTGAAGTCGTGCCACTGTGCTGCGGCCAGGCCGCGAAATGCAAGATGCATTTTCTTTCAACGAGCCAATTATCGAGAGAGCAGCTAACGGGACTTATTGATGCCGCCCTGCGTCTCAAGGCTGGCGCTGATGTGTCGAAGCCGCTCGCGGGAAAATCGATCGCGCTGGTTTTCTTCAATCCGAGTTTGCGGACGCGCGCGTCGATGCAGGTCGGAATTTATGAACTCGGCGGCAACGCAGTGGTGCTCGAGCCCGGCGGGACGAGCTGGACTCTGGAGCATCGCGACGGCGCGGTGATGGATTCTGACAAGACCGAACACGTGGCCGAGTTCGTGCGCGTGCTTGGCCGGTATTGCGTCGCGGTCGGCGTGCGAACGTTCGCGGCTTTGAAGGATTGGGAGGAAGAGCGGGCCGATCCAATCCTGAACGCCTTCGCAAAATATTCTGAGGTGCCGATCATCAATCTTGAATCGGCTATGCATCATCCGTGTCAGGCGATGGCCGACATGATGACGATTCGCGAGAAGCTGGGCGAGGGTCGAAAAAAAGTTTTGCTGACGTGGGCCTGGCATCCAAAGCCTTTGCCGATGGCGGTGCCGAATAGCTTCGCGCTCGCGTCGGCGCAAATAGCCCACGACCTGGTGATTGCTCATCCCCCGGGCTATGAACTTGATGATGAATTGATTGCCGGGATCAGTAAGCAAGTGAGCGATGCCGGCGGCTCGCTGCGTATCGAAAATGAAATAGACAAAGCATTTGATGGCGTCGAAGTTGTTTACGCAAAGAGTTGGGGCAGCAAGAATTTCTATGGCACGCCTGAGAAGGATCTGGCCGAGCGCGCGCAATATCGTGAAAAGTGGATTGTCGACCAGGCAAAGATGGCGCGGACGAACTCAGCTATCTTCATGCATTGTCTGCCGGTCAGGCGCAACGTGATTGTGACGGACGAAGTAATCGATTCGCCTGCGTCGGTCGTGATTGATGAAGCAGAGAATCGATTGCATGTACAAAAGGCGATAATCAAAGAATTGATCAATTGAGGTCAGTACCGGGAGCGGTAGCGACCGGGTTAATCATCGATTGAGTTAGCAAGTTTGACCCGGTCGCTACCGCTCCCGGTACTGACCTCAATGAATCAATGAATCAATGAACCATGGAGCAATTGAATCATCAATGAGCGAATTCGTTGACAGCCAACTCCGTCTCGACCTCCTGCGCGAAGCACTGCCCTACATTCAGCGCTTCCAGGGCGCCACGTTCGTCGTGAAATGCTCCGGCAAAGTCACCGAGGATCACGATCGTCTGATGTCTTTGGCTGAGGAATTGGCCCTCCTTCATCAAGTCGGCATCCGCGTGTGCGTAGTCCACGGCGGAGGAAAACAGCTTAGTGAGTTGGCGAAGAAGTTGGGCGTCGAACAGACGATCATTGAGGGCCGGCGCGTAACCGACGACGATACTCTGGAAATGGCGAAGATGATCTTCGCGGGCAAAATCAACACGGATATTCTCGCCGCGCTCCGTCATCGCAGCGTCGAAGCCGTGGGGCTCTCGGGCGTCGATGGCAACATTGTTCATGCGGAGCGGCGCCCGCCGAGGGAGGTCGTGGATCGCATGACCGGTGAAAGTGCTCACGTCGATTTTGGCCACGTGGGTGACATCCTCGAGATCGACGCGCGCCTGCTCACGGTGCTCCTGGACCACGGCTACTTGCCGGTCGTCTCGTCGCTGGGGGCGGACGCTGAAGGAAAAGTCTTCAACATAAACGCCGACACGATTGCTTCTGAGATCGCGGTCCAACTCAAGGCGGAAAAACTGGTGCTGCTATCGGATGTCGATGGGATTTTTCTGCGCACCGGCGAGCCGGAAACAAAACTGTCGCGTTTGACGGCAGCTGAAGCTGAAGAGCTAATCAAGAGTGGCGCGGCAACGGGCGGAATGATTCCCAAGTTGCAAAGCATCATCGAATTGCTGAAACGGGGCGTGAAGAGCGCGCACATCATCAACGGCAATTCGCGCAACACCCTGCTGGCTGAAGTGTTCACGGATGAGGGGACCGGGACGATGATTTCGGCGTGACTGGAGCGCAAGCGTCCCGCTTGCATTCAGTGGCGGCATGAGACTCAGCACGCAAGCGAGGACGCTGGCGCTCCAGTCTTCAACCAAACGGTGACTTCGGCAGGTCCTTGTCGCGATCGAACGGCGGCTGTTCGCGCGGCGGCATCTCAAAATCCGGAAAGTCTTTGGCCCATCGGCGGCGATAGTCTTCGTCGGCAAAGTACCTCATGTACATCTGCATGTCTTCATCGCTGCCGCTGCCGAGCAGGTCAATGCCGTAAACATAACCAGGGTTTTCGGGAAACAGAACGGTCGGCTCTCGCAGCGCGTCATGGTAGAGATAAGAATACAATTCGCGGTCGCTAAGGTGATTTGTGTTGTGCAGATACGCGCCCAGCGAGGCCATGCGATTGATTAGTTCGCCTAATTTGACAGGCAGATCGGCGTCGGATAATTCTTCGGGAGGTCGGACTTCAAGCCCGGCGTTAGCGAGCCACTTCATCAAAGTCATTTGCTCGGCCGTCTCAAATTCCAGAATATGTTTGAGAAATTCTTCTTCCAGGTCGGCTGGCAAATCAGACTGGTGAGAGAATTCATCGCCGCCAAGCTTTTCCAACTCAGCGCGCAGCTTTTCAATTCGCTTTTCCTGATCCGGCTCGTCATCGGAATTAATCATATCGTCACGAGCCAGGATACATTCACTGTCAAGTAACTATTTTTATCAAATCCCAGTCAGTTTCATGTCCGACAAGCTTTAGGAAGGTCTGATTTAGTGTCTTCGACGCGTAGCGCCGTCTGAATTTAGCCCGGCCTTTCAAGCAACGATATACCTGAGGAATCAAAACGCAGGTTACGCTAAGGAACGCCGAAGGCGTTCACCTAACCTTCAGCCCAGGGTTGCGCGCGATAGCGCGCGCTACCCTGGGAAATGAGCCACCGAAACGCTGCAACCCTGAAGGGGTTGCCGAGCTTTTGCGTTTGACCGCGATTTGCGAACTCTTTCAGAGTTCACGGCAAATCAACACGGCTACCCAGGGCGTTGCCCTGGGCTGGAATTTGCGAACGCCTCCGGCGTTACAGCCACACATGATTCGTCAACTATATGATTACTCTTTCAAGGCCGGGCTAAATTCGTATCGACGCTACGCGTCGAAGACACAAAACGAGAACGTCCTTTAGCTTGTCGAAGCTGGGGCGACAAACTGAAGTTTGTCGGACATTTGTTTGTTGGCTAGTCAACCCGCTCAAAGACCACCGTCTTGCTCTTGAAGTCAAAGGTCATCATGAAGTCTTTGAAAAATCCGTTGCCGATGTTCACGTGATATCGCTTGTTGTCATGGCCCGTGCCCGGCAGCCAAAACGTTGCCGGCGCCGACTCGATCGAAAACCTGCCCAGGCGCACTGACTTAAGCGTCCCAACTTTGCTCTTAAAAGCGCCGTTATATCCGACCGACTCGTCTTCGTTGTCGCGTCCCTGCTCTTCAAGTCTCAGGATCGAAACCGCTTCCGGCGTGAGCGAAAAGGTGCCGCTCGAGCCCGTGTCGAGCGTGGCTTTCAACTTTTCGTTATTGATGAAGACCGAGTCAATGACGACATCACCGTCGTCGTAGCGGAACGGGAAGGCGATTGTGTTGACGGTGTTCGGGCCCAATTGAATTCTGGGATAGGGAGTCTCGTTAAAAAAGCGCAGCTTCAAATTCGGATAATCGATCTGCACGATACGGTCTTTCAAAAAGCTGTAACCGAGCACGCCGTGAATGGGCCGGCCGAGTTTGGCCGCCAGCTTTGTTAGATCAATCGTTGCGGCGAATACTTCTCTGGCCATGACGCTGCCGAGTTCCACGTTCGTAAGTCTTGTTGGATAAACCGTGTTTGTTTCCGTGCCGCCGCCAGTCGCGGTCGAGCCCTTTGCGCCAACGCTCAGCCCGAGTTCGCGCGCGGTCGCGGCGTCGATCGCCGACGGGTCGGTGTCCGTGTCCAGGAGCATGTTGAACGGGCCTTTCCCGCCAATTTTCACCTGGATGATTATCTGGTTATGTTCAAATTCGAAAGGAACTTCGACAGGCGGCTTCGCGGTTTGAGACGAGCCGGCAGACCAGCCAGCCGCCAAAAAGACCAAGGCGACGGCCAGCCTAACGCACTTAAGTTGCGACAAATGAGCGTATCCGGGGGCTAATAAAGTCATGACTGGTCAGTTCACTCCATTTCCGACTTCCGAGCGACGATATCGTACACCGTGCGGGGCGTTTGTGCTTAGCCGCAATCCTGAGGCGAGAAAGATTTTGCAGCCAGTCCCAAAAAATCGACCCTTTGAAAGTTGGGTGCTCATTTGGAAGAGCGTGGCACGGTCATTGCCACCTCTCGCCGCGGAGGTTGGTCGGCAAAAAGATTCCTGCGACGCAAATCAAACAGACCAACAATTTTAGATATCGTTGATAAAAAAAGATTGAGTTCGGTTATCGCGAGATGACCGTGGGTTGGGGCCGGGTTGTGAAGGGGAGAGCGCGATCCGGCCTCAATGATATCTCGAACAGAAAAATAGCGAATTCGGTTGTCGCGAGATGACCGTGGGTTGAGGCCGGGTTGCGAAGGGGAGAGCGCGATCCGGCCTCGATTTTATTGGTAGCATAGACTTTAGTCTGTGGATTAATAATTCCACCAGATCAGTTGGGCAGAAGACACAGACTAAAGTCTATGTTACTTACGGGTTGATCAAATTGAAGAGCCGCTCGGCCCAATCCTGATCCAGATTCTGCAGAATCACGTATTGCTCCATCGCGGCGTCGCGATTTCCCTGGGCCAAAAACGTCTTGCCGAGATTGAAGTAAGCCTTGCCGAAATCCGGTTTCAAGCGAATCGCCTGACGAAAGGCCTCAACCGACTCATCATGTTTGTTCATCGCTTCGTAGGCTTCGCCCATGTTGTTTTGGGCGTTCGCGTCGCCCGGCCGCAGCGCGGAAAGTTGTTTGAAGGTCTCGATCGCCTCGCTATATTTCTTCAACTGCAGATAGCGCTGTCCTAATCGATCGTAAGCATTCGCGTAATCAGGTTTCAGCCGCAGCGCCTGTTTGTAAGCCTGAATCTCATCGTCAAATTGTCCCGAGTCGCGATAAGTCAGACCGAGGGCGTAATAAGCATCGGCCGCGTTGTAAGGATCGATCTTGATTGCCTGCCGGTAAGCAGTTTCGGATTCGCGATACTGCTTCAAGTAATAATTTGCCAGGCCAATATTGAAATACGATTCGGCTGAGGGCCGGATGCCGACTGCTTTCTTTGAAGCCTCGACCGCTTCGGCATGTCTTCCCAACTTTTCGTTGCAGAAGCCGGCCTGGGCCCACGCTTCACCATAGCCGCTGTCTGAGTCGGTCGCCTTTTGAAAATAGGGCAAAGCGTTCTGGCAATCATCCTTCGAAAGAAAGCTGAGGCCGGCGCGAAAATATTCAACCGCCTTTGCGCGCTTGTTCCTTCCCGTCGCCGCGACTAACTCACTGAGAGAAATTTGTTGGGTCGCATCCGCTTGCGCGGTCCGATCCAATTGCGCAATGCGTTCGGAGGGAATCGCGAAATTCACGCTCTGGCCTCCGGTAACTTGCAACGTGGCGACGCCGATGACCTGGCCCTGCATGTTCACCACCGGACTGCCGCTGGAGCCGGGAGAAATCGGCGCGGTGATTTGAATGATGCGGCCAAAGCCGGGAATGTCGCGCACGGCTGAGACGATGCCGTTGGTTACACTGCCTTCAAGGCCAAACGGATTACCGATGACGACGATGCTCTCGCCTTCCTGCGGTGAAGTTCGATCGAGCGGCAGCGGCCGCACCTGATTGGCCGGCGCCTCAACTCTCAAAAGCGCAACGTCGCCTTCCGCATCGACCGCCACCACGGCTTTGACGGGAAAACGGTTGCCCGAGTTCAGATGGACTTCGGCGCGATACGCGCCATCGATGACGTGACGATTAGTTACCACACGATCTTTGTCGATGAAAAAGCCGCTGCCGCGCGTGAGTTTCTCGCCGCGCGCGTCGAAGGTTTCGATAGCCACGGCCGAAGGCTTGATGCGGCGTACCAGTTCGGGAAGTTGATCCTGTGAGCGCGTGACCGGCGAAAACGCGAGGATTGACGCACAGAACAGCAGAACATTCCAGGTTCTAATCGAGGGCCGAGTCATTGCAGGCCTAGTATAACTCTGATTACGTTTAGAGGCGGGCTACTGCCCGCCTCTCTGGTTCGAAATCACACCCGTTTAGAAACGACTATTGATGGCTAAACGGCTATCGGATGGCGGGCGGTAGCCCGCCTCTAAACGAACGGACAGGTAATCGGCCTCTAAACGGGTCGACGGTGCTTACGCTTGTGAGAGTGCTGACGTCTGAACGCGCGACACTATCTCGTCCAGGTTAACGTCTTCGCTTTGTTTTGCGCGCCGGTCAAAAAGCTCAACCTTCCCATCCGAGATCTTCTTCCCGAGCGTGATGCGATAGGGAATGCCGATTAAATCAGCGTCTTTGAACTTAACGCCGGCGCGTTCGTCGCGATCGTCCAAAAGGACTTCGAGGCCGGCGTGACGCAAATCCTCGTAAAGCTTCTCGCCCATTTCGCGCAGCTTCTCATCTTTGATATTGGTGATCGTGACGATGCAATCGAACGGAGTAATTGATTTTGGCCAGATGATCCCGTCCGCGTCGTTATTCTGCTCGATGGCCGCGGTGATGATTCGTTCGACACCAATGCCGTAGCTGCCCATGACGATTGGCACTTCCTTGCCTTCGGCAGTCAGAACGTTCGCGCCCATCGAGTCAGAGTACTTGGTGCCGAGCTTAAAGATGTGTCCAATCTCCATCCCTTTGAAAACTTCCAGCACGCCGGTATCGCAGCGCGGGCAGGCTTCGCCGGAATTGACCGTGCGCAGGTCGGCCCATTGATCGACTTCAATGTCTCGTTCGATGTTGACGCCGCGAATGTGATGGTCGTCTTTGTTGGCGCCGGTGGTCATGTGACGCCGGCCTTTGAGGCCAGTGTCGGCGACGATGAAAAGACTTTGCTTGTTCGATTTTGCGATTTCTTTTGCCCGTACACCGCCCAGGCTCCCAGCCGCGGCACCCAACAATTCCTTTATCTCTTCCGGATGTGCCGGTCGCACCGCGGTTGATCCCAGGGCGTCACCGAATTTCACTTCATGCAATTGATGATCACCCCGAAGCAGTGCGAGCACCGGGCGCAACTCGCCACCGATCGTGGCAAAGTAAACCAGAGACTTAATTTGTCGTTCAGCCGGGGCGCCACCGGAAAATGTCGTCAGATCCTCGATGGTGCGCACGCCCGGCGTGGGAAATTCTTCCGGTAAATCGGGTCCGGCTTCATCCTGAATCGCGGGCAGGCGTGACGTGGCTTTCTCGACGTTAGCGGCATAGTCACAGTTCGAGCAATTCGCGATCAAGTCCTCGCCGGCGTCGGTCCGCGCCATGAATTCGTTTGATTCTGATCCGCCCATCGATCCCGATGAAGCTTCGACGATCGAAAATTTGATCCCGCAGCGTGTGAAAATCCTCTGATACGCTTCACGCTGATCCAGAAACGCTTTGTCGAGCCCGGCCCGATCCACATCAAAGGTGTAAGCGTCCTTCATGATGAAAGTACGCAGGCGCATAAGTCCTGACTTTGGCCTCGCCTCGTCGCGGAACTTGATCTGCATCTGATACCAGACCTGCGGCAGTTGTTTGTACGAGCGGATTTCGTTGCGCGCAATCGTCGTAAAGACTTCTTCGTGGGTCATGCCCAGACACATGTCGGTGCCTTTGCGATCTTTCAGACGAAACATCTCGTCGCCAATCGCGTCCCAGCGACCTGACTCCTGCCAGACTTCGGCTGGATGCAAAGCCGGGAGATAAAATTCCTGGCCGCCGATGCGGTTCATTTCTTCGCGCAGAATCTGCATCACCTTCAAAGAGATGCGCTGGCCCAGCGGCAAATAAGAATAAATTCCGGCGGACAATTGCCGGACAATGCCGGCGCGCAGCAAAAGTTTGTGCGAAACGACCTCGGCATCAGCCGGATCTTCACGAAGTGTAGGAATGAAATATTGTGACCAGCGCATAGAAAAGCATTCTCGCTTAGGGCATGGACTAAGGCAACCCGACGCTATCGGAAAGAACGGGATGTATCGCCCCGTCGTGGCGAAATGTTTATAGCCGGGCGCGCCCTTAATCAGTTCCGCGAAGCTCCTTAGGAGCGAAATGTTGATCGCAAAATTACGCTCCTAAAGGAGCTGTGAATGCCGTGGTTGGCAGCGATCTATAAACATCTCGCTCCTAACGGAGCGATTGCGTAGCCGCAACACGTTGTCGCCGTGATTGTGCGTGATGTACCATCGCTTCAAATCCGTAAATTGGTGGTTCGAAATGAAAATAGCAATTGCCAGCGATCACGCCGGCTTCCCTGAAAAGGAGCAACTGAAACCGCTGCTCGACGAACTCGGTATTCAGTACGAAGATCTGGGAACGGCTTCGTCTGCGTCGGTCGATTATCCTGATTATGCGCGCAAGGTCGGCGAAGAAGTTGCGCGCGGCAACGTTGAACAAGGCTTGCTGGTGTGCGGCTCAGGAACCGGAATGGCGATAGCCGCCAACAAAGTTCCCGGAGTGCGAGCGGCGGTCGCGTGGAATGAAGACATCGCGCGGTTGGCGCGCGAGCACAACGACGCGAATGTTTTGTCGCTGGGTGCGCGCGTCACGCCGTTCGACGAACTTCAGAAAATTGTGCGCGCCTGGTTCGCCGCAAAATTCGACGGCGGCCGGCACGCGCTGCGGGTGGAAAAGATTCGCGAGATCGAACGCGACGAGCTGGCGCAGGCAGCGAAATGACGACTGGAGCGCAAGCGTCCTCACTTGCATTCAAACAGGTATGCGCCTTAAGCCCACAAGCGAGGACGCTGGCGCTCCAGTCGAGATAATCCAATGCGCCGTCGCTGCTTCGCTTTGCCGGCGCACTCAATAGAGAAAACGAATGAACAAATTTCTAAATCTACCTTTAGCTGAATCCGATCCTTTAATTGCCAACGCCATAGACAACGAAGTTGCCCGTCAGGCGAATGGACTCGAGTTAATTGCCAGCGAAAACTTTGTCAGCGAAGCCGTGTTGGAAGCGGCCGGCTCTGTCTTTACCAACAAGTACGCTGAAGGCTATCCCGGTAAGCGTTATTACGGCGGTTGCGAGTATTCGGATGTGGTTGAACAGGCCGCGATCGATCGCGCGAAGGAATTGTTTGGCGCGGATCATGCGAACGTCCAGCCGCACAGCGGCGCGCAGGCAAACATGTCGGTTTATCTTGCGGCGATTCAGTATGGCGATACCATTCTGGGGATGAATCTCTCGCACGGCGGACATCTCACGCACGGTCATCCCCTGAATTTTTCCGGATTGAGTTACAAGGTTTTTGATTACGGAGTGTCGCGCGAAACCGAGACGATCGATTACGACGAATTGCAAAGGATTGCCGAAGAGCACAAACCAAAGTTGTTGGTGTGCGGCGCTTCAGCCTATCCACGCATTATCGACTTTAAGCGGATCAGTGAAATTGCGCAGAGCGTGGGCGCGCGGATGTTTGCCGACATCGCGCACATCGCCGGGCCGGTGGTCGCCGGGTTGCATCCTTCGCCGGTGCCGGTAGCCGATTACGTAACGACGACGACGCACAAGACTCTGCGCGGACCGCGCGGCGGATTGATTCTGTGCAAAGCAGAACATGCCAAAGAGATCGATCGACGTTTGTTTCCGGGCGTGCAAGGCGGTCCGCTGGTTCACATCATCGCTGCAAAGGCCGTGGCCTTCGGCGAAGCTCTGCGCGATGACTTCAAGGAATACCAGAGACAGGTGCTCGCGAACGCGAAAGCGCTTTGCGCTGAATTGCAAGAACAAGGGCTGCGGATTGTTTCCGGCGGCACCGACAATCACCTGATGCTGGTTGATGTGTGGATGGACGGGAAGGGGATCACCGGCAAGGTCGCTGAGAAGGCCCTGGAAGAAGCTAACATCACCGTGAACAAGAACACCATTCCTTTCGATCAAAACAAGCCGTTCGTCGCGTCGGGCCTGCGCATCGGCACGCCCGCGGTCACCACGCGCGGCATGAAGGAAGACGAGATGCGCGAAATTGGACGATTGATTTCGTCGATTGTGCGCGAGCCTGAATCAGAGGAGGTGCGCAACGACGTGAAGCGAGGCGTTTCAGAATTGACGGCGAAGTTTCCGTTGTATGCGAAGAGGTTGAAGCCTCGCGTCGAGGGTGCCAGGACCTAGCAAGAATTTTGCATTGACCTGACGTGCTAGGTTAGAAACGGGCGCCTGAGATTTGTAGCGGCGTTTACGCCGCTTGCCCGCAGGGTTACTAGACCAGCCGTTTTACGGCTGGGCGACTAGGCAACAAGTCTTTTCAGGCCGCTTCAGCGGCCTTCCCGCGAAAGGCTTTAGCCATGTCCCGACGATCCTACTCGGAAATCAATCTGCATTTCGTTTGGCATGTCAAATCGAGCCTTCCAATAATCAGCCCTGAGATTGAACCCCGCCTGTATCGATACATTCGCAGCTATGCCCGTCAATCAGCCGGTCTGCTCTTTCACGAAATTGGCGGTACGGAAACCCACGTTCATATTGCTGTTTCAATCCCGCCGACGCTTCTAATCAGTGATTGGATTGGGAAGCTCAAGGGCGCTAGTTCTCATCACGTCAATCACAAGCTCGCCAATCGGAAATTATTGGACTGGCAAACTGGTTACGGTGTTGTCAGCTTCGGCACTAAGGATCTGGAATGGGCGGTAAACTACATTCGTAACCAGAAGCAGCATCATAAGAAGGGGACAACGGTCGAACGACTGGAACGAATTACGCACGATGAAGAAGATCAAGGCTAGAGCGATCGAGTAAGCACGCTGAAGCGCGCTAGCCATGTTGGTGCGCGGGTTGTTCTAAGCTATCACTGGCCCCAGCGCTGAAGCGCTGGTCTAGAAACCCTTCGGGAAAGCCGCGTGAACGCGGCTGTTTTCCTCGGGTTCTCAAAATCAGTGTAATCTGCGTATTCTGCGGATATACTTCTCTTGCTTGACTCTCGTTCCAATGAACTCTGAATCAACGTCCCTCCTCCCTTTACTCAAGCAATCTTTCGGCTTCGATTCGTTTCGGCCTTTGCAGGAGGAGATCATCCGCAGTGCTTTGGCCGGTCGCGATGTGTTTGCGTTGTTGCCCACGGGTGGCGGCAAGTCTCTCTGCTTTCAGTTGCCGGCGCTGGCGCGCGCAGGATTGACCGTAGTGGTGTCGCCGCTGATTTCGTTGATGAAGGACCAGGTGGATGCGCTCCAGGCGAGCGGGATTGCGGCGACGTTTCTTAATTCAACACTGACGGCGAATGAAAGTGCGGTCCGAACGCGCGGCTTGCGAAGCGGTGAATACAAGCTGCTCTATGTTGCGCCAGAACGCTTAATGCTCCCCGGCTTTCTGGCCAATCTGAAAGACTGGAACGTAAATCAAATCGCCATCGACGAAGCGCATTGCATCAGCGAGTGGGGACACGATTTTCGTCCTGAGTATCGGCGTCTGGCCCAACTGCGCGAGCTGTTTCCCAACACGCCCGTGATGGCGTTGACCGCGACGGCCACGCGGCGCGTACAGAGCGACATCGTCAAACAACTTCGTTTGCGACAAGCTGACTGTTACGTAGCCAGCTTCAATCGGCCCAATCTCACCTATCGCGTTTTGGCGAAGAACAGCGCCTTCAAACAACTGTTGAGTTTTGTAAACGCGCGGCCGGACGAGAGCGGAATTGTTTACTGCCAGAGCCGGAACAGTACTGAGAACGTCGCGGCCCGTTTGAAAGCCGAAGGGATCAATGCCGAGCCTTATCACGCCGGCCTCGACGCGCACACCCGCACGACGAACCAGGAGCTCTTTCTGCGCGACGAGGTGCGCGTGATCTGCGCCACCATTGCTTTTGGCATGGGCATCAACAAACCAAACGTGCGCTTTGTGGTCCATTATGATTTGCCAAAGAACGTCGAAGGTTTTTATCAGGAGACAGGCCGCGCCGGCCGCGACGGTTTGCCGAGCGAATGCCTTTTGCTTTTCAGCGCCGGCGACGCGGTCAAGTATTCGAGGTTCATTGATGAAGTCTCAAACGAAAACGAACGAAAGATCGCGCGGCAGCAGTTGCAACATATGGTTGAACTGGCTGAGAGCGCGGAATGCCGGCGCGCCGCTTTGTTGCGTTACTTTGGCGAGAAATATGACGAGCCAAATTGTGAGGCCTGCGATAACTGCCTGACACCGCGTGAGACTTACGATGGCACAGTCGAGGCGCAAAAGTTTCTCTCCTGCGTTTATCGCCTGCGTGAAAAGAGCGGTATCGATTTCGGCGTCAACCAGGTGGCCGAGGTCCTTTCCGGCGCCCAAAGTGAAAAAGTTTTGAAGTGGGACCATCAGTTGGTTTCGACTTACGGCATCGGCAAAGAGCACAACCGCTCCGAATGGATTTTGATCGGCCGCGAGTTGGTGCGGCTGGGTTACATCCGGCAGTTGCCTGAAAAATTCAATGTGCTGCAAGTCACCGAAGAAGGCCGGCGCGCGCTCAAGCAACGCGAGTCAATCGTTATGGCCAAACCGATTGCGCCGCCGAAACCAGAAAAGCTTGCGGGCGAGAAGAAATATCGTCCACGTGATTATGGTGTCGGAGCCATCGATTGCGATGAAAAGCTGTTCGACCAGTTACGCCGGCTGCGCAAACAGATTGCCGATGAGCGCGGCCTTCCGGCATACATAATCTTCTCGGATGTTTCACTGCGACAAATGGCCCGGCATTACCCGACGAGTGAAGGTGAGTTTGCCCGCATCAATGGAGTCGGTGAACGGAAGCTCGCAGATTTCGGAAAGATATTCATGGATGCGATCTCAGGGTACCTAAGCAGCAATCCCCGAAAGAGCTTCTCATCCTAAGGTCGATCCGCCAGGTAGATGTTCAGAAGCAATGAAGTCAGTACCATCTTCGTGAGCAGATGGATCAACAAGTCAGCTGTTCGTCACGATTGTTCACCCTTAACCCATCCGCTAACGCGGATGGTACTGACTTTTGTGCGGCTCATCTTTTTGAATCTGTGTAATCTGTGTAATCTGCGGATATACTCCCTCTGATGCAATCAATCTTCGGTCCTGACGGCTTAATCGCCAAAGCTCATCCTGAATACGAGCACCGGCCCGGCCAAATCGATATGGCTGAGGCGGTGATGCGCGCGTTTGAGCAGAAGCAACACTTGATCGTTGAGGCGGGGACCGGCACCGGAAAAACTTTGGCCTATCTGGTGCCGGCGATTGCGGCGGCGTGTGGCAGCGGCGCGCGCGTGGTCATCTCGACCGGCACGAAGAATTTGCAAGGCCAGTTGATGGACAAGGACATTCCGTTTCTTCAGGACGTCCTGCCGGCAAAATTTCGCGCGTCGGTGATGAAGGGCCGCAACAATTACGCCTGCCTGTATCGAATCAAGCGCGCTGAGAGCACGCCCATCCTCGAAGGCCTCGAGCAAATCGATCAATTCGACGAGGTCTTTCGCTGGGTGACGCAAACTGAAACCGGCGATCGCGCCGAACTTTCGAATCTGCCGGAGAATCTTCCCTTCTGGCGTCACATCGATGCTCGATCGGAAACCTGTCTGGGCCAGAAGTGTCCTGACTACGATCCGTGTTTCATCACGCGCATGCGCCAAAGGGCCATCGACGCGGACATCATCGTCGTAAACCATCATCTATTCTTTGCGGACCTGGCCCTGCGCAACGGGGCTTATGGCGCGGTCCTGCCTGACTATGCAGCGGTGATTCTGGACGAGGCGCACCAAATTGAGGACGTGGCGTCTGAATATTTCGGCGCGCAAATTTCCAATTACCAGGTTGATGATCTCTTACGCGACGTGAGTTATCTGAAAATCGATGATCGGGAAGTTGAGAAAGAACTCGCGCGCGTGAGTGCGAGGATTCAACGCTTTGCCGATCTGTTCTGGATTTCTTTTCCGGAAGGTCGCGGGTTGGACGGGAGATTTGCATTAGCGATGCGACGCCCGGCGGCAAGGGCGGGCGGGGATTATGAAATCGAATATGAAGAGGAGTACCAGCAGGATGCGGGCGCTCCAATGTCCGACGCCTATCGGGCGCTTGATAATGTCCTGCACCGCCTTGAGACCACACTCGATATCATGAAAGACGCGCCTGGCGAAGCGGAAAATCTCCTGCGACGAACGCGCCAAATGCGTTTCGATTTGAACTTCATCGTCAAGGCTGAGGACAAACAGTTCGTCTACTGGCTGGAGCGCCGAGGCCGTGGCGTTTTTCTGCGCGCGTCGCCAATCGACGTTTCGGGCCTGTTGCAAGACAAGCTATTCGAAAAGATTCCGACCGTCGTGCTGACTTCGGCTACGCTTTCCAGCGCCGGCAATTTCCGTTTCATTCGCGAGCGTCTGGGTCTCGATCAAGGCGAAGAGATGATCGCCGAGTCGATCTTTGATTTTCAGAATCAGGCGGTGCTTTATTTGCCCGCGCAAATGCCCGATCCTCGCATGCCGCAGTGGGGCGCCGCGGCCGCGGCCGAAGTAATAAAGATCATCAACGCTACCGAGGGCCGTGCCTTCGTGCTCTCAACAAGTAATGCCGGAATGAATGAGTTGTATGAACGCGTCGCATCGCAAATCGATTATCCATGCTTCCTGCAAGGCAGCGCTTCCAAGGGCGCTTTGCTCGACAGGTTTCGCTCGACGCCGAACGCGGTGCTGTTTGCGACGGCGAGTTTCTGGCAGGGCGTGGACGTGCGCGGCGAACAACTGTCATGCGTGATTATCGACAAGCTGCCGTTCGCTGTGCCCAGCGATCCAATCATCGCTGCGCGCCAGCGTTCTATTGAAGACCAGGGCGGCTCGAGCTTTTACGAATACAGCGTGCCGCAGGCAATTATCAGTTTGAAGCAGGGGCTCGGCCGTTTGATTCGGAGTACGACGGACCGCGGTGTGCTCGCGGTTCTCGATCCACGTTTGCGGACGAAGGCGTACGGACAACAGTTTCTGAAGAGTTTGCCGGCGTGCCGGGTTACGTCGAATGTCGCTGAGCTTGCGGCAGTGTTTGAGACACACCGAGTAGCGGCGTTATGATGCCAAGCTTGAGTCCACAAATTCGAACCTACATCACCCACAGGAGGTTGAAATGACTGAAGACAAAAGAGACAAAGAGATTTACAAAGTCGTGGTCAACGAAGAAGGGATGTATTCCATCTGGCCCGCCGACCGCGAGAACCTGACGGGCTGGAACGACGTGGGCAAGTCAGGCATGAAGGCTCAGTGCCTGGAGTATATCGGAAAGGTCTGGTCGGACGAGAGTGCAGCGAGCACGGGGAAGAAGTTGGAGGGCGGCTCGTAATTCCACCTACCAAGTATGCCTGGACAATTTGAAGTCATGATCGAACGCAACTTTTCCAGCGCGCATCAACTGCGCGGCTACCGGGGAAAGTGTGAGAACCTGCACGGCCACAATTACAAGATCGAAATCTACGCGCGCGGCAGCGAGTTGAATAACATTGGCTTGCTGGTGGATTTCGTTGAACTAAAAGACGCCGCGGACGAGTTGGTTCTGTATCTGGATCATAAAAATCTGAACGAGTTAGAGCCGTTCGTCGACGAGCAAAACCCTTCGGCAGAAAACGTGGCGCGATTCGTTTTGGAAAAGCTTGCGGCGAAGATTAATGACGAGCGCGTGCAGATTTACAAGGTGAGATGCTTTGAGACGCCGACGAGTGTCGCGACCTACCAGGTTGATTGAGTCAATGTCAGAAGCCCGCGCGTAAGCAAGGGCTACAATCGCTGATCTGGCCCTCCGTGACGGTCGGGCTTCTGACACGAACTCAATCTACCGCTAACTCCTGCAAATATTCTTCGAACAATTCCCGATTGCGTTCGCTCATCTCGCTGATGCGCGCTCCGATCAGATAACCTTCTTCCATTTTTTCATAACGGACCGGCGTCGCCTGAATCTCGATCGACAAACCATTGGGCAGGTCGAGTTCTATCGCCATCGAGCCCTCGCCGCCTAACAGATATTGCTCGTCGATGTTTTGCGCGTGCAGGATGACCGCGAGTCCGTGCGTGCTGATGTTCAGCGTGTGGCCGGCGCAAGCGCGCAAGTGTTGTACGCCGCCCTGGCCGGCATCGGCTTCGCGCAGGAGCACGCTGAATTCCAGGCGTGCCTGGAGTGTGGCATTCAATCGGGGGGATTGGCGGCGATCTTCAGGAAACGGCGGCACAGGGGTTCCTCTCAAAATCTGGATTTGTGTTTGAGATTGTTGCTACTTAGTTCGCGCTGATCGACTCTGGGCCGATCTTGTATTTCTTGATTTTGCTGTAGAGCCTTGGTCGATAAATGCCGAGCATGTTCGCGGCCTTCTGTTTGTTTCCGCCCGTGCGTTGCAGGGTGCGCTCAATCACAAATTTCTCGATGTCCTCGAGCGTCATGTTGGGCGGCACGTCCCAGGCCAGATTGGGCGCCGCGGCGCTGGCGCTGCCATTATCAAAGGGCAAATCGACCGGCTCGACCCGTTCGCTTTTTGCCAGCAGCACTGCGCGCTCCAGCACGTTCTGCAATTCACGCACGTTGCCGGGCCAGGGATGCGAAAACAATCTTTGATAAGCCGACTGTGAGACGCCGGCGATAGGTCGTTCGTATTTTTCGGCGTACAACGTGAGGAAATGGTCGGTGAGTAACTGAATATCTTCCATGCGCTCGCGCAAAGGCGGCACATGAATCGTAATTGTCGAGATGCGATAGAAGAGATCGTCGCGCAACAGTCCGTCGCGAATCGCATCGGCCGGCATGCGATTGGTGGAAGTGATCAGACGGAAATCTACGGGATAACTTTTTTCTGATCCAATCTTGCGGCAGGTGCGCTCCTGCAAGACACGCAGGAGTTTCGGTTGCAGCTCAACCGGCATCTCCGCGATTTCATCCAGCATCAACGAACCGCCCGCGGCGTGCTGCACCAGTCCTTCTTTGTCTGCGTGCGCGCCGGTGAACGCGCCTTTCGTGTGTCCGAAAAGCTCTGACTCGATCAGCTCTTTCGGCAACGCGGCGCAGTTGACCTTGATGAAAGGCTTCTTAGCGCGCAGCGAGTTGTAATGAATCGCGTTGGCGATCAATTCTTTGCCCGTGCCTGACTCGCCGACGATCAAAACGTTCGCATCCGACTTTGCTACTGATTCGATCGTCTCATAGATGGTCTGCATCTGCTTTGACGATCCGATGATGTTGAAATACTCGGAGCGCGTTGAAAGCTGGCGGCGCATGCTTTCAGTCTCGGCCATCAACTCGCGGCGCTCGAGCGCCTTTTCGGCGAGTGGCAACAACTCTTCAAAGTCGAAAGGCTTTTCGACGAAATAGAAGGCACCGGCTTTCGTGGCTTCCACCGCGGTCTGCACTGAGCCATAGCCGGTGACGACGATCACTTCGGTGTTGGGCTTGGCGTCTTTCATATGACGCAGCAGCGTCAAGCCGTCCATGTCGGGCAGTTGCAGATCGCAAATCACCAGGTGATGCGCGCCACCATCAAAAAAGTCGATCGCCTCTGCGCCGCTGGCAGCGGTATCGACTGCATAGCCTTCATTCATTAGATGCTGCCGCAATGAGTCGCTCATCATCGGCTCGTCATCTACTACCAGGATTCGGACGTCGTGAGATTTCGATTTGGTCATAAGTGTAAAATTAGTTTGGATCCGTTAGTGGCAGCCAAGCACGAATAATGTCCACCTCGCATTTAAGCCGGCCGCCGTGGGCTTCAATAATTTTTGCCGCTAAAGCTGTGCGAATCGTTCCGCATCCGTTCTCGCTATTGAACGGTTGATAACGCGAATTGAATTTGCCGCCGCGCCATTCGAGCAAGGCCTCTTGACCGGTTCGATGAACGTGCCACAAGAGCGACGATCCGTCTTTACTTGAAATGGAACCGCGAACTTCGTTGGTGATGGCTTTGAATGCTTCGAGCAATAGCGCGTCGTCGAATTCTCCTATCATCGCGGCATCTTCAATGTGGAGGGAAATAGACGGCCGCTCCAACCCGCCACTGTCGCGATTGGGCAATTCGGTAACGCTGAGAATGATTTTCTTCAGATCCGCCTGCGGCCGCCGGCGCAATTCCATGGGATTTGCATAACGGACCAGTGCCGTCATTTCGCCTGCGGCGTGGTCCAGGCCGGCAATCAATTTCGCCAAAGTTTCTCGCTCCTCGGACGACTTATCTTCAGGCTGTAACCGTTTCCGCAGAAATGTGGCGTACAATTTGAGTCCGTTTAGCTGGTTCTTGAGATCGTGGACGACTTGCAGCGTGGCGCGGCCTAATTCTTCTGCAGCGCTTTGGTCCATAACCTTTGCAGTTGCGAACTTCATCGACGAACTCGGGAGATTGTAGGGAGAGAAGTGTACGAATTGAACTCGATTATTTCACCTTTTTGTGTCGCGTTTCGATGCGAGATCATAGCAGATGACCTTGGGCGTACGCTACTAATGCGCAGAATCTGCCTAAACTATTCGTCGAATTGATGACGAGGGCGCTGGAGAATCATGAAGAACGAAAAGAAACTTTTCCTGGTGGTCGAAGACTTTGAGGACAGTCGATTCATGATGAGACGGCTCCTCGAAATGGCCGGCTATCAAGTACTGGAAGCGAGCGATGGCGAACAGGCGGTGAAAATGGCGTTCGAGAAGCACCCGGCGTTGATCTTGATGGATCTGAGTCTGCCAAAACTCGATGGCCTCGCCGCGACCCGGCAAATACGCAAGAAGTTGAACCTGCGAAAAGTGCCGATCGTCGCGGTTTCAGCTCATGATTCTCCGCAGACGCGCGCCGAGGCTTTGGCTGCCGGGTGCAACGAATACGTGACCAAACCAATCGACTTCGACAATCTGAACGAGGTCCTGAAGCGTTATCTGCACGAAAGCACTTCTCGAAAACCTTCGAGTCCCGGCTCACCGGCGTAAGATTATTAAGGATCAGAAAACGTACTGGAATCGCTCGAGGGCGGTCGATTATGCGCCAGAAATAACGTGCGCCGCCGTACGCTGCAGCAACGCTAAGCTGTTCGCCTAAGGAAATTTGAGCGCCTCCGCTGGGCACATGAATTGATAACCCGAAGAGTGAAGGAGGTCTCGAAAGCCCTAAGCCTGAAATATTTTGATAGCGCTGCGAGTACCGATAGTGAAGCCCACAACTAATTTCTCAACGGCGCCAACGCCGATTCATGAAGAATTGATCAAGTATGATCGATCCAACCCGGAGTTCCTGAAAGGGATGGATCACGAATTGCGCACCCCACTCAACGTGATCATTGGAATTTGCCAACTGCTGAACCGGGATCGCGAGCGACCGCTTAACCCGCCACACCGGGACGCTGTCGAGCGCATGGAAAGGAATGCCCGGAATCTTCTTCATTCGGTGAATCAGTTGCTCGAGACCTTGCGCGACGAGAAAGCTCACTGAGACGCGGCTGCGATTCTCCGCATTTCTCCGCCACTGAAAAAATAGACATCGGTTTTAGTCGAGCAGGGCGCCATTCTGATCTGCAGTTGGATCTCTGATTGGCCCACCAGCTCGAAGCACTCAGCAGCCGAGGCGCGCGTGAACGTATCGCGGCGATTGCTTGGTTCAAGTATTAGAGTGTCGTTCGACTCGCGCAGCTCAACTTCGTTGAAGCGTGATTGCAGTGACTGAAAAGAGAGGATGTCGATCCGTTCCACTTGTCTTTGGTTCTGGAAAGATTGAAGCATCTCAGGCAGGCCATTATGAAATACCGGAACGCCGCGCAAGTTGTCGGGAGCGTTGAGAATCGCCAGGCGGTTCGCTGATCCGGAAGCGGCCAACTCCTGATTTATCGAAAGCGTCATCCGGGCTGCTTCACGCCACCTCGCATTAGCCACGTAAAGCCGCCACCCGTAGAACCCCAACGCGCAAATCAAAATCATCATCCAAAGCTTCTGCTTCCGAATCCACACGACTGAAACGTAGCCCAGCATCAAACACGAAAAGACTGTCGGCAAGTAGAGAAATCTCTCGCCCAGCGAGCTGTACACATTAAGCTGCAGATTGATCGCCGGCATGAGTGAGATTAGGAAGAGTGCATAAAGGACGAGCAGAAATTTATTTTGCGTCTTTCGCTCGGACCGGTTGTATCGCCTTATTCGAATAACAATCAAAGCTGCGATTAATCCGCAGGTCGCCAGCGCGATAAAGATGAAGAACGGAGACTGAAGCGGCCGAAAGAGGAAGCTGGACCAGGCGTCCGGGAGCGCCGGCGAAATTGATCGGACCTCTGCTTCGAGCAGGCGCTCGCAGATCCAACGCGGCGAGAAATTGAGATGCTGGCCGGCGCCGTAACCGCCGATGAAAGATCCGATAAAGAAAGCTCGCATCAGCAGGAAAGCGATTAGCAGCGCGGCAAATGCTCCAAATGCGACCAGCGTTTCTCTCTTTCGGGAGAGATAAAGCCCAACAATTAAAATCAGAAACGGCAGACAAATCGCGGATTCCTTAGCCAGCAGTGCGGCCGCGCCGCAAATCAATGCCAAAGCGAGAAATAAGTTGCGGCCTTTATCTGCATAAACTATGAAGCACCACAGCGAGGCCAGACAAAAGCCGGTTGCCAGCAAGTCGGCCCGGCCGGAAATCCACGTAACCGCCTCAGTGTGAGAGGGATGCAAAAGAAAAAGTGTCGCCGCCGCGATGGACGCTGCCGTTGCGCTCTTCACCGGCGAAGCGACATGTCGGAACAACTGCCGTGCGACCTGGAAAACTAAAAAAGAATTCAGCGCATGAATCGCGACGTTGGTTAAGTGATAGCCGAGCGGTCGCGCGTGCCAAAGGCGGCTGTCCACGATGTAACTGAGAATGAAGAGTGGGCGAAAGAATCCTCCGTGCGCCTGCCCCCAGGCGACGGAGAAGTCTCCGCTCAGGACCTTGCCAATCTGAACAAAGTCGTCCGAGAGAAAATAACTATTCAGGTTGTTGGAAAAAGCCAGCAGCGCGGCAACGAGAAAGAGAACCGGCAAAAGGATTTGAGGGATGAATCGTCGTCGCATGGATCTTCCGCAGGAGTGACATTATCTCAAAAGTGCGGTCGACGTCTCATTCAGAGCGTGCTTCAGCCAGCGAAGCGGGCGACAGTTCTGTAGCCCACGGCGTAAGCCGTGGGTTTCGGTGGGGAAAACAAAACAGCCGCGAAAGCGGCGAAACTCATCGTGAAGTGTTCCGCCGCACTGCGGCTCATTCTAGTTTTCCGCGATCCCATGGCTCACGCCATGGGCTACAGATCTTTTGCCGCTCCGCGGCTGAATTCAAATTACCTACCAACTTTTACGGAGCGGTTGGTTACGACGTGCCGGCTCGTTATTCCACGTAGGCTGACCGTCCCATGCCGGCCGGCGAATTCTTCTCGGCGTGGTTGATCCTTCCCAGCCTCCGTCATTGCGTCGCTCCTGGTCAATCCTCAAGACGCGCGGCGGATTGCGCGCGCTCTCCCATTCGTCGCTGCGCGAGATTACCGCTGATTCCGATTCACGCAAACTACGAATCTGGCGAATAGTCACCCACTCATCATCAGAATCTTCGTAACCGTAAAAATGAACCTGGTAGCTGTGGCCGCGCGCATCGATCACGCGGGCCTTGTACCAATCGCCTTCGGATCGCACCTCGACTCGCTTGCTTATCAAGGGATCGATCCTGCGGGTCGCAGACGCTAACGACATCGCTTGGGGAAAATTTCCAGTGGTGATGAACGTGGCCCTTTGATCCTCGGCGAAAGCCATGTCCTGCTTGATGTCTTCAGCGAGTTCGGTCAGCGTGACCTCGCCATCGCCGTTGATGTCGGCGAACGATTTTCCGCGCAGGCCGGCGAGCAACATTTCCGTAAACGTCCAATTCTCAGTTGAAAGCTGATTGGAAGTAGATGACGTCAGGGCCGCGTATGAAACGCGGCTGCCCAGCCGCTGTGTCTGCGCAGCCAGGCTGCCCGAATAGCAGGTGTCCGCCGTCAGCAACGCCCGCGATCCGCGAAAGTACTTTTCCACGTCGCGCACAATTGAATCAGTCGCCCAGCCTTCGACATCGTCGCTCGCGTCGTAAGTCGCAAAGTACGTCGTTCGTTCATCATCCGACTTGTAACCGTGACCGGTGTAATAGAAGAACAGCAAATCACCCGGCTGGGCCTTCGCCAAAAATGCGGGAAAACTATTTTGCACCCGGCGCGACGTTGCTTCTCCGTCTTTCAGGAAAACGATCTGCTGTTCGGGAACGCCTTGCTGCCGGAAATAATCAACCAGTTGCGCGTCACGCCGGTTGGTTTGCGGGAAGGAAGTGAACACGTCGCGATGCTGCCATTTCAAGAGTCCGACGACGTACACCCAGGTTCGCTGCGGTTGCCAATCACGATCTCGCGCATACCCGGGTTGCGCCAGCGCGCTGCCAACGATGATGAGTAGCGAAACGAAGATCGACTTAGCGGCTCGGACAAATGGGGTTTTCAAGATGGATGTTTCCTTTGGACCGGGACTCAGTAAACCGGAGAGAGTGCATCGTGGCGCGGACTTTGGTCAATCAGGGTACGCCAACTGTCGGCGAATTGTTGCGTGGCCGTGGTCACCTTAGCGTGATTTGACCAAAAAAGTCTTAGGCCTTCAATTTGCCCTGCCAAGTTCCGACGCAATACGAACTTTAGATTCAGGACGTGGAACATATGCGAAGATTGACATCGTTGATATCGTGCTCGCTGGCGATCGCCCTCGTTGTGGTGACGGCCGGGCCGAACGCTTTTGCGCAGCAGCCGGCGCCCGGGGATTGGACGGCAGTAAAATCTCTGCCAAACGATGAGGACATTTCCATCAAACTGAAAACCGGCAAGCGGGTCCGTGGCGAGTTTCTCAGCGCCACCGACAATGAAGTGACCATCACCAGGAAGGGCAAGGGCGAGTCATTTACCAAAGACTCGATCGCGACCATCGAGCGTTTGGAACGAAAAGCTGAAAAAGGGAAGTACGCGGCGATTGGCGCAGCGATTGGCACTGGCGTGGGCGCCGGCATCGGCGGCGCGAAGGCATCTTCGACGTCGGATGACGGCTATGTCTATACAATTGTCGGAGTCGCGTTTGGCGCCGGCTTTGGCGCGCTCGGCGGGTTTCTATTTGGCGCCGCTAAGCGTAAGCACATACTGGTTTACCAGGCGCCGTAAGAACAAGCATTGAGATCGACCTGATCCCTGATCCCATCAATTCGTTTAGAGGCGGGCTACTGCCCGCCCTCTTCGTCCCAAACACGGGCGGGCGGTAGCCCGCCTCTAAACTTTTCGGTGAGGCCCCGCTTTTAAGGGCCAGGCATCGTAAAGATAAATCGCGAACGGAATCCACCAGATAAAATCGTTAGTCAGACAAAGGACGATAGTTGATCCTGGCCAAGCGCCGCTCCAGATCAATCTGGCCAGGCCGATCGGACCTAGAACTTTACCGATCAATCCCACTAACGCCAGCAACCAACCACGTTCCGGCACGCGCGCGATTTCAAAATAGATGAGGCCGTAAAGTCCGACCACCATTCCGAGACAGGCGAAGATCTCGGGATGATTCATCGGCGGCATGCCCGTGAATCGAAACAGCCACTGCGGGTCGTAGACTGCGTAAAGACCCCAGGCGATGTTATAAACTCCCGCCGCGACAAAAACGACTCGATGAAATTTTCGTCGCCGAATCATTTGCGGGCTCAATATACACCGAGTTCTGATCCGTTCGGAGTCCCGACTAAGGCGTCATTCCAAAACTTAGCAAGCGGATTTGGAGTGCGCCGGCAGAGCGACGCGGCGACGGCGCTTTGGATGGAGACTTAAACCGATGCGAAGAAAATCCAAAGCGCCGTCGCCGCTGCGCTCTGCCGGCGCACTCCAAATAACGAACTGACCTGTCATACGGTCTGACGCCCGTCGATTACTTCGGGCGTAATCCGATACAAAGCGATATCGACAGCACGTCCCATTGAGTCGACTTCGGTCGCGCTAATCGCCGGCGTTAAGGAAGGATTTCTTTCAGTTATGATCTTCATCGCGCGCTGCATTTCTTCGTTGGCGGTTATTTCGTTGGCGACGCCCGACACCATCACGCTCTTCCAATGAGTCTTGTCGGTGATCTCTTCGACTTGCAGACAAACCTGCGGGTTGGCGTGAATGAAACGCGTCTTCATTCCTTCGGTCGTGAAAAAATACAAATCTTTCCCGTCGTAACCATAGTTCATCGGCACGACGTACGGGCGATTGTCACGCGCGCATCCCAGATGACCAAAGCTCTCTCGTTGGAGTAGAGCGTGCATTTCCGCGGGTGACATGTCTTCAACTTTTAGCATTTCGAATCTCCATCTCGATCGGTACTAATGAGCGCGCTAAGGCGACCGGGTCAGTACCACCTCCGTAAGGAGGTGGGATAAAGAAGCCCGCTAGGAATCAGGTAAGGACATCAAAGGCACGACATCAGTCCGAACCGAGCCTCCTTATCCCACCATAAAACCTCCGGCAGTGACTCGCAAAATTGGCTAATTTGATTGGAGGTCTTGAGTATAACTCCGCTTTTGCGAGTTTGCGAAAATGATGATTAAATCGCGAGACCATACCGGAGACGTCTTATGAATCAAAACAGAGGAAAAATTCTTCGTAGAGAAATCCTGGCTGCTGCTTTTTGCTTGCTGGCGATATTAATCCCTGGTTTAAATCCAAACTCGGTTAGCGGTCAGAATACCGCTTGGACGAAAGAAGAAAGTGTCGTCCGCGATCAGATTAACAAACTTCGCGCACTGGCAGACGATGTGAGGGCGCGCACTACGAAGCAGTTAGCGTTGGACATTCGCAGCCTCGCCAAAACGCAGCACAAAGTAGGTTTGGCGAGCGCGTTGGCTAATCTCTCTACCGAAGGCGATTTTGGGCGGGAGGCGCTGCAAGAGGTGACAACGACTCTGGCCGATGCGCTTCGCGAGCAGCCACTTTCTTTGAAAGGAGACGAACCCGGTAGTCCGTATCTACAACTCGCCGCGCTGGCACGTTATGAGGATATGAAGGTCTCGCTGGACAATCCTCAATTTGCAGCCGCGATGGCGCGGCTGGCAAAAGATGACGAAAGCCGGCAGGCCATCGACTTCACCTTGAGTGATCTGCAGGGAAAGACCTGGACCTTGAAGTCTTTGAAAGGAAAAGTGGTGCTGGTTAATTTCTGGGCCACGTGGTGTCCACCGTGTCGGAAAGAAATGCCGGACCTGGACGCGCTCAACCAGCGATTTAAGGATCGAGGACTGGTGATTCTGGCGATCTCGGATGAGGACGCGGATAAAGTGAAGGCATATCTCGCCGAACACAACGTCACCTATCACATGTTGTTGGATCCTGGACGCAAGGTAAACGATCTGTTTCGGATAGACGGAATTCCCAAGAGCTTTGTTTTTGATCGCGAAGGCAAACTGGTCGCACAGGCAATTGATATGAGGACTGAGAGACAGTTTCTGCAAATGCTGGAGCGGGCAGGATTGCGTTAGATTCTATAATCATGAGGGCAATCCGATCGTTCGGGAGGCGCTCCGCTGATCCATACAGCAAGAGACTGAATAGCTACTCCCGTGCAATAGATTTTGAACCCTTCGGAGATATTACCGACGCCGAGACAATCGCCTTTACTCACTCAATCCGAGAGTTGCGCCAACTGCGCGAGCGCTTTGGCCGAGGTCGCTGGCGAAAACGAAAAGGAGTTGCCAATGTTCGACTCCGTGATGGTACGATACGCCTTGCTGAAGTTCACTGGTACGAAGCGCACGGTATTGGTAAAGTAAGAATGAAATCAAGCAATATTTGGACTGAAACATGGAAGTTGAAAGCTCTCAGCTGCGATTTGCAGTTTGCATTAGCAACACGGCCTACCCTGACGATTTGACCGTGCGGACCGTCTATCAGGTCCTGCCCGATGAATCGGCGGCAAGAAGTAACTATCTTAGAATCGTTGATGAAACCGGCGAGGACTATTTATATCCTGCCGACCTCTTTGTCCTAATCGATGTGCCGCTTGAAGCGCAGAAAGCTTTGATGCAAGCGCCGACGCCTTCCTGAGTTATGAGCCAGCAAACGAATAACGATAACGATCGCGAGATGTTGGAAGAGTACGATTTCAGCGACGGTGTTCGCGGTAAATACGTTGGCCGTTTCGCACAAGGAGTAATGTCGTAGTGCTTGACCCTGACGTTGCCGAGGTGTTTACGGATTCCGAATCGGTTAATCAGGGGTAACGGCCTGCTGCGGCAAAAGCAAAGCAAAACAAAATAGTATTCGAGAAATTGCTGAAGTAGAGAATTCTGATCTATTTCTGCCTGCCCAACGGCGTTCGCTCAACTCGGAGACATCATGAAACCAAATCGCTTCTTCAAAATTACCATCGCATTCCTTCTGTTGTTGGCGGCGGCTTCTTACGGCCAGGCCCAGAGCAGTCAAACGCAACGCGAACTCGCCGACTACATCAAAAAGAATTACACGAAACGCGAAGTGATGATTCCGATGCGCGACGGCGCCAAGCTGTTTGTGTGCATCTATGAGCCGAAGGACAAGTCAGAGAAGTATCCGATCATGTTTGACCGCACGCCTTACAGCGTCGGTCCGTATGGCGCCGACAATTACAAAACTTCACTGGGGCCTGATGAGTTGTTTGCCCGTGAAGGTTACATCTTCGTCTATGGCGATGTGCGCGGCCGGTATATGAGCGAAGGCGTCTATGAAGATGTGCGGCCGTACATTCCGAACAAGACCGGCAACCAGATCGACGAAACGACCGACACCTATGACACGGTTGACTGGCTGATCAAAAATGTTCCGAACAACAACGGGCGTGTCGGCGTTTACGGGATTTCCTATCCGGGTTTTTACACCTCGATGGCCGGCATCGACGGTCATCCGGCGGTCAAAGCGATCTCGCCACAGGCGCCGGTCTCTGATTGGTTTCATGGTGATGACGACCATCACAACGGCGCGTTGTTTTTGGCGCAGAACTTTTCGTTCTTTACCGGGTTCGGCCAGTTCCGTCCCCAGCCCATCTCTGACAACAGCTATGTGAAGCGGTTTAATTTTGGCACGCAGGATGGATACAAGTTTTATTTAGAGATGGGTGGTCTGAAGAATGCGGGCGACATTTACGAAAAGAAGCTGGGCATGCGCATCAAGTTCTGGGACGAGATGATGCAGCATCCGAACTACGATCAGTATTGGAAAGAGCGAAACATTCTTCCCAACTTGAAGAACATTCGCGCGGCGGTGATGACGGTTGGTGGTTGGTATGACAACGAAGATCTTTATGGCGCACTCGAAACATATCGCTCCATCGAGCGGCAGAATTCCGGCATCTTCAACGTGCTGGTGATGGGTCCGTGGTTTCACGGTGGCTGGGCGCGATCCGATGGCGATTGGCTCGGCACTGCATATTTCGGCAGCAAGACGGGCGTTTATTATCGCGAAAAGTTCGAGCTGCCCTTCTTCAATTATTTTCTGAAAGACAAGGGCGACATCTCGCAGATCAAAGAAGTGAATGTGTTCGACACGGGCGCGAACCAATGGACGAGCCTGGGCAGTTGGGATCCGGCGATGTCAATCGAGACACCGCTCTATTTACGAGGCGCCGGCAGGCTGATGTTGGGCGAATTTGCGGCGAGGGGTCCGACGCTGACTCGAGAGTTCCCGGGGATGCCTGGTTACGATGAATACGTCAGCGACCCATGGAATCCCGTTCCTTACACGCAAAAGATCACGCTCAACTATCCGCGCGATTTCATGACTGAAGATCAGCGCTTTGCCGCGACGCGATCTGACGTCCTCGTCTATCAAACCGATCCATTGACCGAAGACATCACGGTCGCCGGTAGCATCAAGCCTGAGCTGTTCATTTCGTCGAGCGGCACCGATTCCGATTTCATCGTGAAGTTGATCGATGTGTTTCCTGACGACTATCAATTTCCCGAAACCGGAAACCGTTTGCCCAACGGTCAGCCGGAACGAGTGCGTCCGCCACAGGATTCGGCCGGCTCAGTCTTTCAGCCCGGCGGCTATCAAATGCTTTTGCGGGGCGAGCCAATGCCGGCGCGCTTCCGCAAGAGCTTTGAACAACCTGAACCGTTACGGCCGAACGTTGTTGCCGAGCTTTCTTACGTAATGCCCGGCGTGGTGCACACTTTCAAGAAAGGCCATCGCATCATGGTGCAGATCCAGAGCACCTGGTTTCCGCTGGTCGCGCGCAATCCACAGAAGTTCATGCCGAACTACAAGCTGGGCACCGACGCCGATTTTCAGAAGGCGACGCAGCGTGTCTGGCGTTCGTCGCAGTTTCGATCACGCGTGATGCTGCCGGTGTTGAAGAAGTAGAGGGTGCGATGAGGTCGGTACCGGGAGCGATAGCGACCGGGTCTCGTCTCAGCCTCAATATGTTTGGATTAAGAACCCGGTCGCTATCGCTCCCGGTACTGACTTCATAAAGCGCGGTGTTTGTCATGAACAAATATTTTCCGGCTCTAACGATTTTGATAATTTGCGGCGCTTTCCTGGCGGCTGCCGGTCAAACGACTCGCACGATCGTCTATGACGGCCTTGCGACTGAAGTCTCTGTCACAACCGGGGCGCCAAATGATCTCTGGATCACTACCGACGACCTTAAGCGGGCAACGCGGTTTGTCATCAAGCCGCAAGGCGTCTGTCGTGATGAACTTTGCTTTCCCCTGCCAAAGAACCGCAAAGCGCAATTCGTTTTGAAGAAAGGCGAGACGACCTGGTTCAATCTGAGCGAGTTCGCAAAACTGATTAACCAACCTGTCGTCACGGATCAGAAGAACGGCATTTGGTACTTTGGCCCGAGAGCGGCGGAGCAGAATCATTATCTGTCGTCGTTGGCGGCGCCCGACTTCACTCTGCCTGATATGAACGGCAAGCTGCATTCGCTCTCAGACTTTCGCGGGAAGAAAGTTCTCCTGGTCACCTGGGCTTCCTGGTGAGGGTGCCGCTTTGATCTGCCAGGCTGGCAGACCCTCTATCAGGAACTCAGCAACCTCAATTTCGAAATCATCTCGGTGGCCGAGGACACTGGCGGCATCAAAGATGCCGGACCGTGGATCACCGCAGCCAAGCCGACCTATACCGCATTGATCGACGAGAAGCAGACGGTCACTCAACTTTATGGCATGGTCAACGTGCCGACTGGCGTCTGGATTGATGAGCGCGGGCGCATCGTCCGCCCGAATGAAGTCGCTTTCATTGACGATCGCTTCAAATCGTTTACCAACATGGAGTCGGCCCCGTACATCGACGCCATTCGAGATTGGGCGAAGAACGGATCGAAAAGCGTTTTTGTGCTTAGCGAAAGTGAATTGAAAGAACGTTTGAAGCCGCAGAGTCAGGAGCGCGCGCGCGCAGATGTCGAGTTCGCGCTGGGTGGATATCTTTACAAGATTGGCAAAGGCGCCGACGCGATCCTGCATTTCAAGGAAGCGCAACGACTCGATCCGGATAACTGGAATTACAAGCGACAAGCGTGGGCGTTGTCAGACGCGGAGCGCGATTACGGCACGAACTTTCGCAAAGAAGTGCAGAAGCTGAACGGCAAGCCGTACTACGAACCGCATAAGTTGCCGGAAGCGAAGAAGCCGAATTGATCCGCGTGACTGATGTGATGCCACGCGAAGCATTGTCGATGGATGATCTCCGCGAGTAGAATCTCAATATGACGAGAAGAGTTCTTTTGTACCCAGGCGAAGACGGTTACGTTGTGGCAGAAGTGCCGAGCCTTCCCGGGTGTGTTAGTCAGGGGAAGAATCGAGACGAGGCTTTGGCGAACGTAAGGGAAGCAATTTCCCTGCATGAGGAAGTTCTTCGCGAGCGTGGCGAGTCCGTCCCCGACGATCGAGTCGAGATTGTCGAGGTAGCTGCGTGAGCAAGTTGCCGGTGGTGTCAGGCGCAGAATGCGTGAAGGCACTCGGCAAAATGGGATTCGAAGTTTACCGCCAACGGGGGAAGTCACATCACGATGGTGAGAAAGTCACCGCCTTCGCAGACAACCATCCCCAATCACAAAGAACTGGATCGTGGAACTCTGCGGGCAATTATTCGGCAAGCCGGCCTGACCGTCGAAGAGTTTGTCGCTCTTCTTTAACCCAGGTTGAATATTCGTGTTTTCAAAGGAGTCTTCTGTGCGTAAACTCATCGTAGTTGCGGTAATACTCTTCGCGTCGCTCAATGTCTTTACTCAAACCCAACTTCCCGCCGACGTCACTGAAAAGATCGACAAAGTCGTGACCGACACGCTGACGCGCACCGGAGTACCTAGTGCTTCGATCGCCATCGTCAAGGATGGGCAGATTGCTTACGTGAAAGCTTATGGCGACGCGAAGCTCGAGCCGAAAACTCCGGCCACTTCGCAGATGCGTTACAGCATCGGGTCGATTAGCAAGCAATTCACCGCCGCGTCGATTCTGCTTTTGCAGGAACAGGGAAAACTTTCGCTCGACGACAAGGTCGCGAAGTACATTCCCGAGTTGACGCGCGCGAATGAAGTCACCATTCGACAACTGTTGTCGCACACGTCCGGCTATCAGGATTATTGGCCGCAGGATTATGTGATGCCGATGATGCTGCAGCCGGTGACCGCGCAAAAGATCATGGACATGTGGGCGAAGAAGCCGCTCGATTTCGAGCCGGGGACCAAGTGGCAGTACAGCAACACGAACTATGTGATCGCGGGCGCGATCATCGAGAAGGTTTCGCGCATGCCGCTAATGAAATTTCTTCAGGAGAAAATATTCACGCCGCTCGGCATGAGCAGCGTGATGAGTATCGATCAGGACAGATTGGGCGATACGGAACCGACCGGCTACATGCGCTACGGCCTGGGCCCTTTGCGTCCCGCGCCGAAGGAAGGCAAAGGCTGGCTGTTCGCCGCCGGCGAATTGGCGATGCCAGCTCAGGATTTAGCGAGGTGGGACATCTCTATCATGGATCAGAAGTTGTTGAAGCCGGCTTCGTATCGCGATTTGGGCGCCGACGTTTCCCTGAAAAGCGGATTGGCTACGAATTACGGACTGGGCGTTAGTGTGAATTCGCAGGCGGGGCATCGCGCGCTGTCGCACGGCGGCGAAGTGTCCGGGTTCACGGCGCAGAACATCGTGTTTCCTGACGACCGCGCCGCAGTTGTTGTGCTCGTCAACCAGGATGCCGCCAACACGGCCGGCCCAATTGCCGGAGGCATAGTGCCTTTGTTATTTGCCACAACTGATCCAGCCACACCCGCGAAACTCGAGCAGGCGAAAAAGATCTTTGCCGATCTTCAGCGGGGAAAAATCGATCGGTCGCTTTTCACCAGCAACGCCAACGCATACTTCAGCGAACAAGCGCTTCAGGATTTTGCGAGTGGACTGGGACCGCTCGGCACGCCGCAATCATTCACTCAAGCGAGTCAGGGCCTGCGCGGCGGGATGACTCTGCGCGTTTACATTGTTCGCTTTCCGCAAAGGACTTTGCGCGCTTGGACTTATGAAATGCCGGACGGGAAGCTGGAGCAATATCAGATCGCACCACAGAATTGATGATGAAACTATAAGATGAAAAAGGGGTTCAACTAGCTCCCAACTTCTTTTCGGATGTATTCGCCTCCAGCTTTCACCCCAGCTGAGACATCAATCCAGACAATGCCTTGGAGGTCAGAGGGCAGTTCAACTTCACCCTTTTTTAGGGCGATTACGCGACCCTCGAGCCGGCCAAATAGGCGATAGAAGAAGCCGAGTCAAAAACTACATTTTGCCTTGCTCTGCGCTTTTCGTCATTCGACTTAGGGTCAAATGACTTGTCGTTCGGCGAAAGTAGAACAAAAACCCAATCAACGATTCCTGCCTGCTCCTCGAACTTCTCGATGATAGTCTTGCCGCCACTAGGTTGATCGCGTAACACGATCGGTTCGGGCCATCCAAGAGTATTTTGGAGGTAGTCTTTTACTTCTCCTACGAAGGCTTCATCGTGACCGTGAACAATGAACGATCGCGGACGTGGGACTTCAATTGCCAAGCCGAGTTGGGCCATGGCGCTGAGAAGGCGACCCCGATTCTCATCCTTAAGAACGAATGGGATGTCTTGATCCTTGGCCCATTGGCGAGCTTCTCCTCCGACTAGTCCGGATATGAGGATGAGCGGCAAACCCGCCTTCTTAGCTCGCAACCTTCTAGCGAGTGCCACTCCTGCGAGGTGGCCTCCCCGCGCCTCTTCTGAGGTAATCCCGGACAAGTCAAAATCGTTCGGTAGCATGACGTCAACTATCGCACCATCGTATCCACTAAGATCTATCGCCAGCGCCTCATGAGTGGCGCGGACGGTCTTTACTTCGAAACCATTGTCGACCAAGTATTCCGTGATTACTTGGGCAAAAAAGGAGTCGTCCTCTACAAGAAGGATCTTCATGTGCAAACGATTAGAAGTTAATTACACCTGTCGCTTTTGATTCGATAAGGCTGGCAGCAGTGGCTAACGGAGTCTCGCCTTTCCGCAGATACAGAGCGCCTTGTCTTTTGAGCTTTTGAATCTTGCTCTGATCGCCGATTGCCGAAAGGCAGACGATTCTCACGTCCGGAAACTCATCCCGAACCATAGAAACGAAATGAAAGCCGGTTTCCGACGAGTCAATGCCCGGGAAGTCTTCGCCGCTAGGCATCATAATGTCGGAAACCAATACTGATACTTCGTGTTCGTCTAGATACTGCATTGCCGAAGTCATATTGGTAAGACTGATACAATTGTAGTGCACTGACAAAATGAGACAGTCAGTTAAGCAACATTTGGTTGAGAACAAAGCTGCTCAAACTCAACTGGCGG
>UEXV01000059.1_pt1 | contig 95495 bp, 82 predicted proteins | sample 4301181 | NCBI WGS metagenome assembly UEXV01 (sample SAMEA4773175, study PRJEB27434) | metagenome | biome: 2259; feature: agricultural soil; material: soil | place: USA | collected 2014-09 | depth 0.25 m | reverse complement strand
TTTGAGTCAGCTCGTAGGGAGTCAGCCGCTAGAATTCACCAAGAACGCCCTTGAAGATCTGCGAAGATTATGCAACGAAGTGAAGCTTGTCAAGAGTTATTGTGGCTAAAGCCTTAGGGTCGTTGGCTGACAACACTTACGTGAGGTTGGAAGACTCTTCAGACCGTGAGATTTGTTCGCCGCGGCGATTTTGGATTAGGCGCGCGTGGCTGCTCCCTCGGTTCACTTTTAATGGAAGGCCCGTTATGCTCTTGAACCATGAAAGCGACGAGCATCGGCGTGATAGGTTGCGGCTATTGGGGTCCCAATCTACTGCGAAACTTCGCCGAGAACGAGGCGGCCCAGCTTCGCTGGATATGCGATCTCGATGAAGCTCGGCTGGCCAGCATGTCGCGCCGGTATCCGATGGCCCAAACCGCGAACGATCATCGCCGGCTCATCGAAGATCCTGAACTTGACGCCGTCGCAGTGGTCACACCGGTAGCGACACATTATCCGATCGCGAAAGAATGTCTGCTCGCCGGAAAGCACGTGCTGATTGAAAAACCGCTTACCGCGACCGTCAGTGAAGCCGAAGAACTGATCGCTCTCGCCGAGAAAAACCAGCTCACGCTGATGGTGGACCATACATTTGTTTACACGGGCGCGGTTCGCAAGATGAAAGAGATTGTCGACAGCGGCGAGTTGGGCGACCTGCTTTACTTTGATTCGGTACGCATCAACCTTGGATTGTTTCAGCGGGACACCAACGTGCTTTGGGACCTGGCGCCGCACGATCTTTCAATCATGGACTTTCTGATCGATCGGCAACCCGAAGGTCTCAGCGCGATTGGCAGTTGTCACATTGAAGCGGGCATCGAGAACATCGCGTATCTAATCATGAAATTCCCCGATGATTTCATAGCGCATTTTCATTTTAACTGGCTGGCGCCGGTTAAGATCCGCAAGACACTGATCGCCGGCAGCTGCAAGATGATCCTGTATGACGACATCGAGCCGACTGAAAAAGTTCGCGTTTATGACAAGGGCGTGACCGCGAACCGCGTCGGCGATCGCGAGGCCGATTATCAAACGCTGGTAAGCTATCGCACCGGAGACATCTGGGCGCCCAGGCTGGATGCGACTGAAGCTCTCCGCTATGTCGTCGCGGAGTTTCTGAATTCAATTCAAGAGGCCCGCCGCCCGTTAACCGATGGGCGCGCGGGTTTACGAGTGGTTCGCCTGCTGGAAGCCGCGCAGCGGTCGATGAAAAACGGCGGCCAGTTCACCCTGCTCTCAAACGCAGCCCACGCCGCATGACTAAGATTCCTTTGCACGATCTCCAGGCTCAATACGCGACCATTCGTGATGAAGTGCGCGCGGTCGTCGATCAAGTTTTCGATTCTCAACAGTTCGTTCTCAGCGGCGAAGTGCAAGCTTTGGAGGATGAAGTTGCCCGCTATTCTCAGACCCGGCATGCAATTGGTTGCGCTTCCGGATCTGATGCCCTGCTGCTCGCGCTGATGAGTAGCGGCGTCGGCGAGCAGGATGAAGTCATCACGACTCCGTTTACCTTCTTTGCAACCGCGAGCGCGATTGCCCGGAGCGGCGCCCGGCCCGTTTTTGTAGACATCGACGAACGCACCTACAACCTCGACCCCGGGTTAATCGAAAACGCGATTACCGAAAGGACGAAGGCGATTATGCCGGTGCACCTTTACGGGCAATGCGCGGAAATGGATCGGCTGCTCGAATTGGGACAACGCCGTAAAATTCCGATCATCGAGGACGCGGCCCAGGCTATCGGCGCCGAAGATCGCGGGCGGCGTGCGGGCTCGATGGGAACGATTGGCTGCTTTAGTTTTTATCCATCAAAAAATCTGGGTGGCGCCGGCGACGGCGGCATGTTGGTGACGAACGATGACGAGCAGGCGCAACGATTGCGCATGTTACGGGTTCACGGGGAAGAAACGAAATATCATCACCAGGTGATCGGAATTAACAGCCGGCTGGATGCCTTACAGGCCGTAGTATTGCGGACGAAGTTAAGATATCTGGAAGACTGGAACCAGGAACGTCAGCGTCGCGCCCGGCAATACGAAATAATGTTTACCGACGCCGGGCTGAGCGAGGTGATTGAAGTACCCTATGTGAGAAGCGAGGCGCGTCATGTCTATCATCAATTTGTTATTCGCGTGCGCGGCGGCAAGCGTGACGACTTGCTCGATCATTTGAGCGCTTCAGGCATCGGTTCGGGCGTGTATTATCCGGTGCCGCTTCATTTGCAGCAGTGCTTTGCTTATCTGGGGCACAAGGAAGGCGACTTTCCAGTCGCTGAGTCAGCCGCGAAAGAAACTCTGGCTCTGCCCGTTTATCCGGAGCTTACCGACCAGCAACAGGACTACGTGGTGAATACGATCGCGCGGTTCTTTTGATCTTAAGTGGCACAGACTTTAGTCTGTGAGTGCAGTGTTCGGAGTTCCGTCTTTTAAGCGGTACTCCACTAAGAGGCCACAGACTGAAGTCTGTGCCACCATTTAGCTACGCGTTATGCCACCAAAACTCAGCATTGTGACGCCGTCTTTCAACCAGGGACGCTTCCTTGAGGAAACGATTCTGTCGGTCCTCGATCAGAACTACCCGAACCTGGAATACATAATTATTGACGGCGGCAGCACCGATGAAACCGTAGAGGTCATTCGCAAGTACGAAGATCATCTGGCGTATTGGGTCAGCGAAAAAGATCGCGGCCAGGTCCATGCCATTAACAAGGGGATTGAAAAAACTACCGGCGATATTTTCGGATTTATCAACAGCGACGATCTCTATCTGCCGGGCACGTTTGCGGCCGTGGCTGAACACTTCGAGAAGCATGCGCAGGCTGAATGGGTTTGTGGTGACACAGTCATGTTCGGCGAAGGACTCGCGGACGAGTTAATTCCGACGGTCGTTCCTAAATCGGCGGCGCACTGCCTGTCGTGGGCTTACACCGCGGCGCAGCCGGGCCATTTTTGGAAACGCGAGTTGATCGCCGATGGCTTTGACGAGGCCTGGCCTTACGATTTCGATCACGATCTTTACGTGCGGCTGCTACTCGACGGACATAAATGCGAATACATTGCGCAGCCCTTTGCGCGCTATCGTTTGCACGAAGCCAGTAAGACAGTGGCTGAGAATCACCGCCAACTTGCGGAGTTCGAACGCAGCGCTGAGGTGTACGAGGACAGGCTCGAGGGCGCCGATCGACGCTGGTGTCGCTCAACTAGATTCTTGCGGCGTTCGTATGCGGCCAGCGAGACGGGCGACAAGCGCGAAGGCGTGCGCTGGTTGATGCGCGCACTCATGACTTACCCTGAAGGACTGGCCCAACGTCCGTTCTGGGGATGTCTGCGCAAACTAACGACGAATGGCGTCGGGAGCCAGAGTCGCGCATGAATCAGACTGGATCGAAAAGAAGATCGTTCCGCGTCGAACGCGAGTTTGGCTTAATCGTCGGCGGCATTTTTCTGCTGCTGAGCAGCTGGTGGATCTATCGCGGAAAGTTTCAATCGGTTTCGCAAGTGACGCTGCCGCTGGGCGCGGTGCTGGTGCTGCTGGGTCTGGTTTTTCCGCCGGCGCTGGTTTATCCAAATAAGGCGTGGATGGCGCTGGCCGAAGTTTTGTCGTTCGTCTCGACGCGAATCATCCTGGCGTTCGTGTACTTTGTGATCGTGACGCCCATAGGTTTCGTCAAACGCCGGTTCGGCTGGGACCCGCTGAACCGGCGGGCGCCGAAGAGCGAGAGTTACTGGCGACCGTATTCCGATCGCCAAAAGAATCCACGGCATTACGAAAAAATGTTCTAAGGATAAGAGATGTCAAAAGCGCGCGTAGTCAGCGAACTCTGGCAGTTCATGAAAGAGAATAAGAAGTATTGGCTGGCGCCGATTGTGATCACGCTGGTGCTTTTCGGTGTGTTGCTGGTGCTGGCTAAGAGTTCGGCAATCGCGCCGTTCATCTACACACTCTTCTAACCATGTGTCAGAAGCCCGACCGTGAGGGAGGCCTCGCTTGCAAGAGTAGCCCTCGCTTACGCTCGGGCTTCCGACGCGGTCTGTGAAAGCTCCGTGGGAGCAGAATGTTTATAGCTACAGCGGAAACGAACCCGTCCAAGCTCCGTAGGAGCGGAACGATATCTCCAAGTACATTGCGCTCCTACGGAGCTATGAAAATAGGCAGCCAGGTTTCTATAAATATTTCATTCTCCAAAAGGGAGCCCCCTCAGCAACCGACTAACTTCCTTTGCTTTTAACCACGTGTCGAAGATTCTCGGCGTATCTGCCTTCTATCATGATTCCGCGGCCTGCCTCGTCGTTGACGGCGAGATCGTGGCTGCCGCGCAGGAAGAACGCTTCACCCGCATCAAGCACGACTACAACTTTCCGGTGCTCGCGGCCCGGTATTGTTTGCGCGAAGCGGGCCTCAGCGCCGGGCAGCTTGATTACGTTGGTTTCTATGACAAGCCGCTGTTGAAGTTCGATCGTCTGCTGGAAACTTATCTGGATTACGCGCCGGCGGGCTTTCCTTCATTCCTCAAAGCGATGCCGCTGTGGATGAAAGAAAAGCTCTGGATGCCCGACGTCATCCGCACGGAGATGGCTAAAGCCAACGGCGAGGATGATGCGCGCGCGGCCAAGAAAGCCGGCAAGAAGTTCGAGTGGCAACTGCTGTTCGGAGATCATCACGAGAGTCATGCCGCCAGCGCCTTCTATCCTTCCCCGTTTGCAGAAGCGGCGATTCTGACGATCGACGGCGTCGGGGAATGGGCTACTAGTTCCATAGGCATTGGCCGCGGCAATGAGATTGAATTGCTTAAAGAGCTTCGCTTTCCCGACAGCCTTGGCTTGCTCTACAGCGCCTTCACTTACTACACAGGCTTTAAGGTGAACAGCGGCGAATACAAAGTCATGGGCCTCGCGCCGTACGGCGAACCGAAGTACGTCGACTTGATCAGAGATCATCTTGCCGAAGTTCGCGACGACGGCAGCATCCGCATGAACCACGAATGCTTCAGTTATTCACAGGGCTTGCGGATGACTAACAGCGCCTTCGATCGAGTGTTTGGCGGCCGGCCGCGCCGTCCCGAATCGAAGATTACGCAGCGCGAAATGGATTTGGCGCGCAGCATTCAGGTCATTACCGAAGAAGCGATGCTCAAGATGACCCGGTTTGTTCACAAAGAGACGGGGATGAAGCGTTTGTGCATGGCCGGCGGCGTGGCCCTGAACTGCGTCGCGAACGGTCGCATCCTGCGTGAAGGTACGTTCAAAGACATCTGGATTCAACCGGCTGCGGGCGATGCGGGCGGCGCGATCGGAATCGCCCTGGCGATTTGGCATCGCTATCTCGAGAACAAACGAATTAGTCCTGAACAAGCCGGAACGTGGCAGGTTCAGAGTGGCACGGGCGTCCCGCCCGTGGATCACGCGGAGGATGCGCGTGCCACAAACTTGCCGCCGTACGCTGACGGCATGAAAGGATCGTACCTCGGCCCACGAGACACGCCGGAAGAGATCGAAACGTTTTTGCAAGCGCGAAATGCGCCGTTCAAAAAACATTGTCCCGAAGAATTGCCGCGGGCGATTGGGGAATTGCTGGCGGCAGGAAAGATTATTGGGTTGCATCAGGGCCGGATGGAGTTTGGCCCGCGCGCGCTGGGTGGCCGCAGCATCATCGGCGATCCGCGATCGCCTCAGATGCAATCGGTGATGAATCTCAAGATCAAATATCGCGAGAGTTTTCGTCCCTTCGCGCCGAGCGTCCTGCGCGAGCACGTTGCCGATTGGTTCGATCTCGATTACGACAGTCCGTACATGTTGCTGGTTGCTGACGTGCTTGAAAGTCACCGGCGAAAGTTGACTGACGACGAAGAAAAACTTTGGGGCATCGACAAACTTAATGTGAAGCGATCTGAGATTCCGGCTGTCACGCACGTCGATTACTCGGCGCGCATTCAGACGGTGCGGCGCGAAACAAATCCGCTCTACTGGCACATCATCGATGCTTTTAGAGAATTGACTGGCTGTCCGCTCATCGTCAACACCAGTTTCAACGTGCGCGGCGAGCCTATTGTTTGCACGCCTGAGGACAGCTATCGCTGCTTCATGCGCACAGAGATGGATTATCTGGTGCTGGAGAATTACGTGTTGGATAAGCGGGAGCAGCCTGCGCTCGATGAGAAGACGGATTGGCGGAAGGAATTTAGGCTAGACTGAGCGAGCCGATAGTCAACCCGCGGGTCAAAGGATCTTACCGGTAAATGGTGACCTAATTCACCGTCACGCTTTATGTAGCCCGGGCGTTTACGCCTGGGTGAGAACAGTGGGGTGCTATTAAAGCCCTATTAATGGGGCTTTTGAAATCAACGGTTCTTTTGTTCCCAGGCGTGAACGCCTGGCTACGGAAAACTCATTTCAAATCGGGGTACTAGCTACCGGTAGCGCAGTTGCTTTTCTCCCGTCCGCCAGCTTACATTACCCTTCAACTAAATCACCTGATTCACTGAGGAAAAGAACAACATTATGGCAGAGCAGGTTAAGGTACTGGTTACCGGGGCTGGTGGTTTCATCGGCCATCACTTAACAAAATATTTGGTCGAGCGCGGCTATTGGGTGCGGGGCGTGGATATCAAAGAGCCCGAATACGAAGCCACGGCCGCGGACGAATTCGCGTTGCTCGATCTAACCCAAATGCAGAATTGCATCGAAGCCACGAAAGGCGTCGATCAGGTTTACGGTTTGGCGGCGAACATGGGTGGCATCGGTTTTATCGAAAGTCACAAAGCCGAAATCGTCCGCGACAACACGTTCATAAATCTCCAAACCATCGAAGCGGCGCGACAAAACGGCGTCCAGCGTTATCTCTACACTTCGAGCGCCTGCATCTATCCCGGCTACAAGCAGAAGGACGCCGACGTAACTCCTTTGAAAGAAGAGGACGCTTATCCCGCCGAGGCCGAAGACGGATACGGTTGGGAGAAGCTTTACATGGAGCGCGTCTGTCGTCATTACACGGAAGACTTCGGGTTGGACACGCGCGTAGTGCGTTTTCACAACATCTTTGGGCCCATGGGCACTTACGACGGCGGTCGCGAGAAGTCGCCGGCGGCAATTTGTCGCAAGGTGGCGCTTGCTGACGACGGCGGCGAGATCGAAGTTTGGGGTGATGGACTGCAAACCCGCTCGTACTGTTACATCGACGATTGCGTCGAAGGGATTTTTCGTCTGATGCAAAGCGATCATCGCGATCCCATTAACCTGGGACAGGATCGAATGATCTCGATCAACGAGCTGGTTGACATTGTTTCGAAGATTGCCGGCAAGCGCATCGGCAAGCGTTACGACACGACCAAGCCGCAGGGAGTGCGCGGTCGCAACAGCGACAACACGCGTCTGCGCGAAGTGCTGAAATGGGAGCCGGCGATTTCGCTGGAAGACGGGCTGGCGCGCACGTACGTGTGGATCGAGGGCGAAGTGAAGAAGAATCTGGTTGCCGGCGTAGGAAGTTAGTAACCACAGGTAAAAACAGATGACACGGATAGGAAATGCATTATCGAATGCGGAAGTTGCGCAATGTGTTTTGGTTTAGTTTTTATCAGTGCTTATCCGAGTTCATCTGTGGTATGCCCACAAAGTCTGCGGCTGTGCGCTTCCACACCTCAGGCGGCATAGCCGAGTCGATGAGCGCACTTTTGGGCAAAGTGGCGTTCCATCTGTGGCTAGTTCTTATCAGTCCCACCGTTCATAAGCTGCCGCGGTTCTGACTGAAACCGAAACTTCTGTTAGCATCTCGAATCGGTGTTGCACTCTGACAATCCCTCATCCACGAACGCAATAGAAATCAGCGTTGTAATCCCCGCGCTAAATGAAGAGGATTCAATTAGGCGACTGCTTGAGGACCTGCTCAATCAAACTCACAAGCCGGCCGAAATCGTAATCACCGACGGAGGATCGACGGACTCCACCAGAGAAATCATCGGCGAGTTCATCACGGCCGGCGCGCCGGTGAAGTTGATTCGGGTGACAAAGTCGATGCCGGGGCGCGCGCGCAACCTGGCCGCGAAGGAAGCACGCTGTGCCTGGATCGCATTCACGGACGGCGGCATTACGTTGACGCGAGATTGGTTGGAAGCATTGACGACGAGGGCCGGCGAGACTTCAGCCGACGTGGTTTACGGAACGTACGAACCAATCATCGAAAATTTTTTTACCGAATGCGCCGCGATTGCTTACGTGCCGGCGCCGTTCGAAAGCGAGAGCGGTCTGGTGCGTCCACGTTCGATTGTCTCCGCGTTGATGCGGCGCAGCGTTTGGGAAACGGTCGGCGGTTTTCCGGAAGAATTGCGGTCGGCGGAAGACCTTCTGTTCATGAACAACGTCGAGGCGGCTGGTTTCAGGATTGCGCGCACGGCCCGGGCGAAAGCTTACTGGCACATTCAACCGAATCTCTGGCGCACTTACAAACGCTTTGTTGAATACTCGCGCAACAACATTCGCGCGGGCCTTTTCGGCGAGTGGCAACAGACCATCTTTATTTACTATGCGTTGATTGCGGCCACGACGTTGAGCGTGATCTTTCTTGGAGCGTTCGGGTTCATGGTTCCGCTGTTGTTGTGGGTTTTGGTTTTATTCGCCCGCGCAACGAAAACTTTGTACCGAAATCGGCTGAGCTACCCCGCGAGTTTGCCGCGTAATCTTGCGCGGATAATTTTGCTGATGCCCATCATCGCGACGCTGGATGCGGCAGCCTTCATCGGATCGATCAACTGGCTGCTGCGGGACAAGCTGGCATTGATCGGATCAAAAGAAGGGTCATGAACCTAATTCAGAATCTCTGTGAAACTCTGTGGAGACTCTGTGCCTCTGTGGTGAAATAATCCTCAGCAAATGCCACCACAGAGACACAGAGAACCACAGAGCATGCACAGAGAAAAACAAATTAGGCGCGCCACAAAATAAGGATGAGTCTCGCCGGAAAAAAAGTGCTGTTCATCTCTTATAACGGGATGCTGGACCCGCTGGGGCAGAGTCAGGTCATCCCTTATTTGAAAGAGTTGAGCAAAGCGGGCGCACGGTTTACGCTGCTCAGTTACGAGCGCGACCGCGCTTACGACCATGACGGCCGGCAGCGTTGCGAAAGTTTGCGCGCGGAGTTGGCTGAAGCGGGAATCGAGTGGCACTGGCTGCGTTATCACAAACGTCCTTCGTTGCCGGCCACCGCGTTTGATGTGGCCGCGGGAGTGCGCTTCGCCGGCCGCTTGATCAGGCACAATCAAATTGAGATGGTGCACGCGCGCTCGCACATTCCGGCGATGATCGCGCTTAGGCTGAAGCAGCGTCTCGGGATCAAAATGATCTTCGATGTTCGGGGACTGATGGCTGAAGAGTATGTCGACGCCGGACACTGGAAGGCGAACAGCGCGACGACCCGCCTGTCGAAAAAGATGGAGGCGCGCGCCTTAGACGCCTCCGACGGTGTTGTCACGCTGACGGATGTTTTGTGGACCGAGATGCAGCGCTGGCCCAGTCTGAAATCGCGGACGGTGGCGCATGAAACGATTCCGTGTTGTGTGGATCTCGAAGCGTTTTGCTTTAATGGGCCGGCAAGAGCTGAGCGCCGCGCCGAGCTTGGCGTGGGCGATCGATTCGTTCTGGTTTACAGCGGTTCGATCGGCGGTTGGTACATGACCGGAGAGATGGCCGCGTTCTTTGCCGCGCTGAAACGGCAAAGGCCGGACGCTTTCTTTCTTTGGCTGACGCAGGGGGATAAGTCGACTGTCGACCGGGCGATGACCGCGGCGGAGATCAAGACGGAAGATTATTCTGTGCGTTCGGTTGCGCCTGCCGACGTTTCGTCTTGGCTCAATGCCGGTGATGCGGGGATCGCGTTCTATCGGCCGGGCATGTCGCGTCTGGGCACGTCGCCGGTGAAGGTCAGCGAATACGTCGCGTGTGGATTACCGGTTGTCGTCAATGCCGGCATAGGTGATACAGATGAAATAATCACGCGCGAAAAAATTGGCGCTTTGGTACGCGACTTCAACGAAGCGGAGTATGCACAAGCCGCGGCCGCCATCATTGAATTTGCCGGCGGCTCGGAAGTGGCGCGGCAACGAACACGAGAAGTCGCCGAAAGATTGTTTGACGTACGCAGTGTCGGGGTTGAGCGATACACGCGGCTTTACGAGAATGTGCTGGGCGGCAGCAGTGGTACAGTTTGACTCCCTCCTCCTTTGGGAGAGGGTCGGGGTGAGGGCTTAGTACGGCAAGTTCGGAATAATTCACCGGGCTTTAGCCCGCTATCGAGAGGAGCCACCAATCAATTCTTCAACGCCATTGATGCGGCGAAGAATTCCAACGGATTCCGGGCTGAAGCCCGCAGAAATGTTGTGGTTGCAGTTTGCGTAGGCCCTCACCCTAACCCTCTCCCAAAGGGAGAGGGAATCAAAGCATCGGCCAGGTTGTGAGGTTCTGATCTCAAAATGTTTTCGACCGATAAATTGCTCGAGACGCTGCGCTGCCCGGGATGCCAGGGCCGGCTTTCCTTGACTGATCAAGCTTCAAAAGATCAGCCCGCGGGCTTTGAGTGCACGCAATGTCACGAGTTGTTTCCGGTAATCAACAACATTCCACGCCTGGTTCTTTCTCCTTTGCGTGAGGCTTTGGTGGAACAGAAAGCAGGTTCAGAGATCCACGACCCGCAGGTGAAAACTGCGCAAAGCTTTGGGTACGAATGGACGCGCTTTCCCGAGATGTACGCCGAGTGGGAACAGAGCTTTTTGGATTATATGCAGCCTCACCCGGCTGAGTTCTTTCGCGGCAAGAAAGTTCTGGACGCCGGATGCGGCAATGGCCGGTTTGCTTACTACGCGGCGAAGTACGGCGCCGAGGTTTGGGCCATAGACCTGGGTCCGGCTGTCGAAGTGGCGCGCCGGAACACCGAAGAGACTGGCCGCGTTCAGGTGGTCCAGGCAGATTTGCACCGGCCACCGTTTGCGCCGGAGAGTTTCGATTTCATCTATTCGATCGGCGTGCTGCACCATTTGCCCGATCCGGAAGCGGCGTTTCAGAATCTCTTACGCTATCTCAAACCGGAAGGCGAAATTCAAATCTATCTGTACTGGAGCCCCGAAGGTCAACCTGTCAAACGAGCGCTCTTGTCTGTGGTGGCGGCCACGCGCAAACTGACTACGCGTTTGCCGCACGGCGCTGTTTACGCGTTGGCGTTTCCGGCCGCGGTGGCCGCGTTCGGTTTGTTTGTTTGGCCTTACCGGCTTTTGAAAGCAATTCCCGGATTGAAATCAATTGCGGAAAAGTTTCCGATGAAACAATACGCCAGCTTTCCGTTTCGCGTATGCGTCAACGATCAACTCGATCGATTTTCCGCGCCGATCGAAAACCGCTATACCAGACAGGACGTAAACGACTGGCTCAATCGCGCCCAACTCGAGAAGACAAAAGTTAACGCCGCGTATGGCTGGGTGGGAACCGGCCGCAAGCCTGCCATTCTTTCACGCTGATTGACGATGAAGGTTTTAGCTTTAGCGTCCTATCCGGTGGAGGCGGCTGCCACACGCTTTCGCCTGCAACAGTTTGTCGAATTGCTGGCGTCGCGCGGCATTACTTTGTCGATTCATCCCTTTCTCGATTCTGAACTCTTCAAACAACTTTATCGTCAGAATTCGTGGCCGCGAACCGCGTTGGGTTTGTCCCTGTCATCACTGCGACGATTGATAGATCTGGACGCGCTGCGAAAAGCAGACGTGGTTTTCATCCAACGCGAAGCGATGATGTTTGGTCCGCCGCTGGTTGAATGGGTGGCGTCGCGGCTGCTGAAGCGTCCTATGGTGCTGGATTTGGATGACGCAACTTACGTTTCATATACTAGCCCCACTTACGGCGGCCTCGGCAAGGCTTTGAAATGGGCCGGCAAGACGGATGATTTGATCAGGTGGGCCACCGTCGTCACCTGCGGCAATCGAGGGATTGCCGAATACGTTTCCAGCAAAGGAACTCAGGCTCGAGTTATCCCCACGGTGGTTGACCCGGAGGTCTTTCGGCCCGATCCCGGGCGTGATTCCGGCAATGAAATTGTGGTCGGGTGGATCGGGACACATTCGACTTTTCCTTACCTGGAATCGATTTTTCCGGTGCTCGGCGATCTCGCCCGCAAACACAAATTCCGGCTAAAAGTGGTGGGGGCCGGAAAGGACACGGTCTCGCTTCCCGGCGTGGAAGTCGAAAACCTGCCCTGGCAAATTGATCGTGAGGTCCAGGATTTTCAGTCGCTCGACATTGGACTTTATCCCATCGACGCTTCACTCTATTCAGGCTGGGCCGCAGGCAAATCGGGATTCAAGGCGGTTCAATACATGGCGGTCGGAATTCCTTTCGTGGCGACGCCGGTGGGTGGCTCAGCGGAAATCGGTGAAGAGGGAACGACGCACCTCTTCGCGACCACCAGCGAGGAATGGCATCGAGCCTTGGAAACTTTGCTGTCAGACGCTGAGCAGCGACAGAAAATGGGTGAGGCCGGACGCCGGCACGTGATTGAGCATTACGGACTCGAAGCTCAGGCCGATAAACTGGCCGACGCGCTAAGAGAGGCTGCTAATCGAAAATGATTATCCCCTCTCCCTTTAGGAGACGATCAAATAGTTGGCTCACCTGCGACGGAACGCCAAGAGCGCGCGGAGCGCGCGTGAGCATAAAGCCCGGGGCGCAAGCCCCGGGATCAAGTGCCAAAAGGATTCTAGCCCGCGGAGCGGGCGACAGATCTCAGGATACGTTTTTCACAAAACGATTGGCTCTATATCCGAAATTGAACGCACTGGCGGTCCCGTTAAAGGCTGTCGCCCGCTTCGCGGGCTCGACCCATTTGCGATCTCGATCCTGGGGCTTGCGCCCCAGGCTCTATGCTGCCGCCCGCTCCGCGGGCTTGTGAGTCAAGGTATGTAATTCCCTCTCGCAAAGGGAGAGGGAGTTTCGGAAGACTGGATGCATCGAAGCGGAAAATTCAGGTTGCTGGTTCTTGGATGCATCGCCTTTCTGCCATCGTTTTTGAAGCGACCGTGCTACCGGCTATTTTTTGGTTATAAGATCGGGCGACGCGTGCGCGTTGGCGTGAGCATCATCGATGCTGCGCGATGTAAGATCGATGACGATTGCTGCATCGGCCACTTCAACGTGGTTGTCGGCGTCAATGAACTGGAGATCGGGGATCACGTCAGGATCGGACACCTGAACATTATTCGCGGTGGCGAACAAGTCGTTTTGGGAAGGTACTCAGAACTTATCCGCATGAATGAGATCAATTCCATTCCGGAGCCGGATGCGGTTAATCCGGTCGAGCCGCGTTTCCTTCTGGGCAACGGCAGCATCATAACGGCCGGACATAAGATCGATTTTACGGATCGAGTTCAAATTGGGCGGCGCTCAATTATTGGTGGACGCAACTCGTCTTTGTGGACGCACAACCGGCAGCGCACTCTGCCCATCGTCATCGGGGACATGGCTTACGTGGGTTCTGAGGTTCGCATGGCGCCGGGCAGTTCGTTGCCATCGCGATGCGTCGTCGGCATTGGTTCAGTAATCACGAGTGAGATCAAGACGGATGGTTGGTTGATCGCGGGCGTGCCCGCCAAGCCGATCAAGGAACTCAGCGAGGAAGATCAATTCCTGGTCGAACGCAAAACGCGGCCTGACCTGCCGGATGATATTTAGGATACGCACGTCTCTGGCGTGCAAACAAAGGCACTCCGGAGGAGTGCGTCCCAATAGAAGTTTATGAACGCAATTCTAATGGCCCTGGGGCTGGTGATGCTTGGCCTCGTATTGTTCGTTGCTCCCGTTGATGGGGGGCCGGCGATCATGCTGCTGGTTTCGCTGGTCATGATAGCGGGTTTGATCATCTACCGGATCGACAACGATCGGAGGTACCTGCTCAGATTATTCTTCTGCGCTGTACTGGTTCGCGTTCTCATCGGTGTGGTCATCTACACCTTTCACTGGCAGGAATTCTTTGGCGGCGATGCAATCTCCTACGATTATTTTGGCAATTCCTTGCTTGGGGTCTGGGAAGGACACGTTGAATATTATCGAGCTGTCGAAACATTTTCGGGCGGCGGTTCGGCCAGCGGCTGGGGAATGCTGTACATGGTCGCCGTCATCTATAAGATCACCGGACAAAACATGCTGGCGGTGCAGTTCGTAAATTGCGTGCTGGGCGCCGCGACCTCTCCGCTTGCCTATCTGATCACCATTGAGATTTTTCCCAACAAAAGAGTCGCGCGTATCTGCGCTTTGCTGGTGGCCTTTTTCCCGTCGCTGGTGCTGTGGTCGTGTCAGGGCCTTAAAGATGGGCCGATCATTTTTCTGTTAACGCTGTCGATGCTGGCCATCCTGAAGCTCGGTGATAAATTCAGCGTGAAGTATCTGGCAGCGCTGGCCATGGCCCTCATTTGTCTGCTGACGCTACGCTTCTACATTTTCTACATCGTCCTCATCGCCGTCATTGCAGCTTTTTTGCTGGGCCGCCGCCAACTCACCGCCCAATCGTTTGCTCGTCAGATGATCATCATGATGGTCGTCGGCCTGGCCCTCGCATATTTCGGCGTCAGCCGTTACGCCACGCAACAACTTGAAACCTACGGAAATGCGGAACAACTACAGAGAATGCGTCTCGATGCATCGCAGTCCGCGCAATCCGGCTTCGCTAAAGACGTTGATGTATCGACCGCATCCGGCGCGCTCAGCACTATTCCGCTGGGACTGACTTATTTGATCCTGGCGCCGTTTCCGTGGCAGCTGGCTTCTCTGCGGCAGGCGATTACCTTGCCGGAGATGATCATCTGGTGGTCCTCGATACCGTTGCTGGTGGTGGGGGCATGGTTCACGATCAAACATCGACTGAGAGAGGTCGCGCCGATCATCATTTTCACCACCTTGCTGACCCTTACCTATTCAATTCTCCAGGGGAACGTGGGAACGGCATACCGGCAGCGCGCACAGTTGCTCGTATTCTATTTTGTGTTCGTGGCAGTCGGCTTTGTCTTGATCAAGGAACGTCGCGAAGCGCGCCTGCAAAAACAGAGAGCAGAAGCCGAGGCCAATCGTGCGCGCCCGAAATGGGCCCGCGAAAGAAACAAAGGTCAGATGGCCCTGCCGGGATAATCAGTTTCTCAAATCTTCGCGCGCACGCCTGGTTCCTGGCTGGGCAAGCGGCTCAATTCCAAAACCAGCAGTTGCAAAAGCGAATTCACAATCAGGTGCAGACTGGTTGACGCCGCAAGTCCGGTCATGCCGTACCGCAGAAACACGATGATCTTGATCGGAACGTAAACTGTGTACGTACCGATGAAAAGCATCGTCGGCGTGCGCGTGTCTCCCATAGCATAGAAGGCGCCGGAGATAACTTGCCCGGCGGCCCCGCCGACGAGCAAGCCACTGAGCGCCAACAGGATCCACCACAACATGTGAACGTTCTGAGCGGTAATCCCGCCATGACCGATCATCAAACGCAGGATCGGTTCCCCGACAACAAAGAGCCCCGCGCAGGCAGCGATCGTGATACCCAACATTGAAAACAGTCGCTGGCGATAGATGTGTCGAAAGGTGGACCAATCACCCGACTTGGCGGCAATCGCCAGTCGCGGCACCGACGGCGTGGCGATGGCCCGCGTAATTATCAAATTGATCGCCGAATAAACCTGCTGACCGATATACAGCAATGACAGGTTTCCGGCGGCGGTCAGCGAGGTGAGAAATCGATCAATTAACGGATCGGACTTGGCGTATGTTTCGCCGAGCAGGAAAGGCCTGATGCGCCACCAGGCTTCCTTGATCGCAAACGAGTTCCATTGCGGCCGTTGCCATGGGCCCAGCACGGGCATGAGCAATCCGACTTTCAGTCCCAGGGTGAGCACGGTGGCCCAGGCGGCCGCGACAATTCCGTAACGTGGAAGCGTCGCAAACAGGAATGCCAGGCCGACCATGTTGGCTAAGACGGATGAGATTTCAGCCCAGAGAAATTTCTGACGCGCATAAAGTACCGACCAAAGGACAATCACTGATGCGTTGCCAATCATGGCCAGCAGTTGAATTCGGCTCAGGTAAATGGTCAGTTGCCGAGCCTGCGGCCCAAAGCCGGGCACAATTAGCGACACCCAGAATCCCGCCGTGACGAACATGATCACCGCCAGAATGCCGAAGAAAACGGTTATCCCCAGAAAAATAGCCCACGCGTCGCGCCCCAAAGTTTTTTTATCTTCGGTTGCCAGGAGTGGAACCAGAACTTGCGTGAGAGAAGAACTGGCGACGAGAAAGATTAGTTGAGGGAGGGCGCCGGAAGCGAAGAAGGCATCCGTCTCAAACCCCAGACCTAGTCGCGTCACGACGTACCAGGGGACGAGTATTGCGAGGAGCGCGTTGCATATCGCCAACCCTCCGAGTGTGAGACTAAGCCTGAACTGAGAAGCTCTCCGGAGGGTTAACATGAAAGAGTCGACAAGCTATTAAGGTCTCCATCCAAAAAAGAAAACCGCAGGGCAAAAAGTCTTGCGGGGCTGTCCACCTTAACCCGATCTTAGCGCGCGAAACAAACACAGTTAGTGCCCTGGCTAAAATGTCCGACAAACTTCAGTTTGTCGCCCACGCCCGACAAGCTAAAGCTTGTCGGACATCAAACGTGATTTCCAGTGAACGATAGCAGTCGCGCCGATGATCACAATCAACACCCAGAACGGATAGCGCAGCCGGTACAGGGCCCCCACGTTAGTGACGATCAGCCCGAGAGCAAGTACGCCGGTCGCTGCGGTAACTGCCAGCAGCCAGGTGGCCAGGGTTTTTCTCTTGATCCAGAATCCGACAACCGCGAGGCCTTCGATCAGATAAGTGAGCAGACTCTCGATGCCGGTAACGAGCCGGCCGCTGAGGCCCACCTGTTTTCCCGGGCTCACCCACATGTTGGGAAATGGAGCGAAGCAACCGACGAGCGCCGCGCGCGGAAGATAACGAACAATGTCCGCGACGCTGCGGAATTGCACGTCGTTGTTAATGTTCGATCCCGCCTCGGAAGGTTCGAGGCCGCCATCCTTACCGGGCTGCACGGCAAACGCTTCACGCCGGCGGGTAATCTTTTCCTGCAGCGACAGCAGTTGCGTTTGTTCCGGGCGCAATACGCGGTCACCTTTTACTAACTGCTGATTTCGCAGCATCGTCTGATAGTGTGGCGTAATCAGCAGGGTCGCAGTTATTAGGCACGCAAACGGGATTATGCCCACCGAAATTGATCGCTCACGTACCTGCCTGATGATTAGGAGGCAAATAAATACACCAAAGACGACCCAAATAATATCCCACATCGGCATGCGCACAATCCGAATGACGATGATCGTGACTGCTCCGGCGAGACCCCAGAGGAGGCCGCGGGTAAGCGAGGTCTTTTGCGTCAAGATCACCGCCAGGCTGAGCAACAATAACAAGAAGGTCATGATCAGGAGTGGATCTCGCAATAGTTGCGTCGTATGCCAAAGAAATGTGGGCCAGAGGCCGACGATCGTGGCGGCCAGTAAGCCTGAGCGCCGGTCGAAAACGGTCTTCCCCAGTTGGAACACCAATGTCAGGATCGCCACGTAGTAGAAAAGGTTGACTGGCTCAATTACGAGAATGTTGAAACTGGTCCAGCGCGAAAACAACACGAACGGTATTGAGTAGATCCTGACATGCAACTGCGTAGGCCATGTCGCCCATGCCAGCAGACCGTCGCTCTTCACTATCTCTGTCAAGTCATTTAACTCATTCTGATAGAACAAGCCATCAGAAGCGAAAGCCGTGAGACCACTTGTGGCAAACTTCGAAGGCATGAGCCCGAACCGGCCCACCATAAACACACTGAGTGTTACCGCCAGATGAAGCCCGGCCGCCGCGAGCAGGAAATAACGAAACCGAAAACTCCTTGCGAAGATACCGCCATCGCGAGGCTTTCGGACGCCGACCTCTGGAAGTGTGAACATCTCGGGAAGAATTATTCAGACGACGAGATAAACCACGGAAGTCGATCGCGTTTCAAACAAAGATCTTGGTCCAGTGATGAAGGCTGATCGACTTTGCTGCCGGAAAGTTTGGGGCTCAAATCAATCGAAATTTCGCGATGAAGCGGCCCGTCTGAATTCGGAAAACGACTGACGGATATCTTCGAGTTCGTTCGCCGTGACTTGATTCGACAAGGACGGAGATTCATCCGTTGTGCATTGCTCTGGCGTTACCCCCGCGATGATGCCGCTATAGAGGGATTCATACCGTTGGGCCACGGACAAAATTGAATAATGCGTGATAATGCGATCACGCGCCGCCCGTCCGAGTTCCCGGCGCCGGTCCGAACCAATCTCAAACAAATCCATACAACCCGCGGCCAACAGGTCAGACTCTTCCGCGGCAATTACTCGTCCGGTATCGCCAACTATACATCTCGAATCGCCGACGTCGGTCACCACGCACGGCACTGCGCAAGACATGGCCTCGCCGATCACGTTCGGGAATCCTTCGGCGTGCGATGAAGAGATCGCGATGTCGAACGCGGCCGTTAAGCGCGGCATATCCAGACGCTCTCCGAGCAGGTGAATTCTTTCCACCAATCCCAGATCGTGCACTTGCCGGCGCAGCGCGTCATTATTCCAATCGACGTCTTTCCCGATGGCCACAAACTGTGTGTCCGGGTAATCGCGAAGCACCACGGCAGCGGCGCGGAGGAAACTCGGATAGTCTTTCGTGTGATGATAGCGGCCGACGCGGCCGACCAGGACCGTGTTTTGTGGCACTCCTAACTCTGCGCGCACGCTTGCGCGGGCCTCAATCGAAGGAACAAACGAGTCGGTGTCAAATCCGTTGGGGATGACCATAGTCCTGTCAGTCGCATACCCCAGGGCCGCGTGCTGCACTACACTCTTTTGCGAGTTGTTCAGAATCAGCGCCGGCCGGTTCGATAAACGCGCCCCCAGCCGGATCGCTCTGGCTGTAGCAGGTTTTTCATCGCTCAGCGAGTAAAGCGATTGACGGATGTTCCAAACAATTTTTACCGGACGACGCACAACGGCTCCGGTTAATTGAGCGGCGAGATTCCCGTGATACATCCAGCCCTGGATCAACTGTGGCGATATGCGACGAGCAGCTCGCGCGAGACGCAGCAACGACAGAGAATTGCTGATCGCGGGTCGCATTTCCACCGATTGGACCGATATGCCCATTTCCCTGATCCGTTCCCCCAGTGGGCCGATGCCCTTAAGGGAAATGACCGACGGCTCAAACATCGATAGATTGACCCGGGAAAGCAGCTTGTAAAGCATTATTTCAGTGCCGCCAATCGCCAGATCGTTAATGATGTGAAGGACTTTTATCGGAGCCGGTCTCGGATCAGAATTGGTACGCACCGTGGCACTGGGACGAAACTGCCCCCTGGAACTGGCAATGGTTGGTTTCTTTTGAACCATCAGGTTCTCTTGCGGGCTGAGGTCGCTAATATAACCCAACAGATATCTCTCGACCAAAAATGGGCCAACGAGTTTTGTCCCGCAAATCGTTCAAGCGCTGGTCGGTTAGCGTTTTTGCAGACTTGGACTGTACCCCTTAAAGTAATCCCGCTAGTGGTGCAGTTTTTCCTCCCTCTCCCTTTGGGAGAGGGTCGGGGTGAGGGCTTAGGGCGACAGGCTCTGAATAGTTCATCGGGCTTTAGCCCGTAATCGCGACCAGGAAGAAGTCAATTCTTCAACGCCGTTGATGATGCGAACAATTCCTTGACGTATTGCGGGCTGAAGCCCGCAGCAAGATTGTGGTTGAGTTTGCGCCAGGCCCTCACCCCAACCCTCTCCCAGAGGGAGAGGGAGTTAAAGCGTACACGTAATTCCCACATGATTTCACGATCGCATGATTTGATTTCTGCCTATGGCGGCAGTCTGATCAATCTCCTGGTTCCCGATCAGGAAGCCGAGAACTTGCGCGCACGCGCGCTCCGTCTGCCTTCGCTGCAATTGTCTGAGCGGGCCACGTGCGACCTTGAATTATTGGCGACGGGAGCGTTCTCACCGCTGGATCGATTTATGGGTCAGCAGGATTATCAGCGAGTGCTGGATGAACTGCGTCTGACCAGCGGGCATCTTTTTTCCATCCCCATTACTTTGCCGGTTACTTCGGACGCGGCATTGCGCCTTGATCAGGAAGTCGCCTTGCGAGATCCCAGGAATAATCTACTGGCGGTCCTGACCATTGAAGAGATCTATCGATGGGATCGGGACACTGAAGCTCGCGCAGTATGCGGCACGGTCGATATGCGTCACCCGACCGTCGCGGAAATGCATGGTTGGGGAGAAGTTAATATCAGTGGCCGGATGCAAGTGTTGCAGCTTCCGCGCCATTACGATTTTCAAGAACTAAGATTAACCGCTTCACAGACCAGGGAAGCGCTGGCTGCCTCTCGTCCCAAGAACGTCGTCGCGTTTCAAACGCGCAATCCACTCCATCGAGCGCATGAGGAGCTAACGAATCGGGCCCTCAAGGAAACCGATGGCATGCTCTTGCTTCATCCGGTAGTCGGGCTCACTAAGCCTGGTGATATCGACCATTACACTCGCGTCCGCACTTATAAGGCGTTCGCCGCCAACTATTCCGAGCCTGATCGAGTCTTGCTCGCGCTGCTGCCTCTGGCTATGCGTTTAGCGGGGCCTCGCGAGGCGCTTTGGCATGCGCTGATTCGCCGCAACTTCGGAGCGAACCACATAATCATCGGTCGCGACCACGCGAGTCCTGGTTTGGACTCGAATGGTGAAGCGTTCTATGGCCCATATGAAGCGCAGGACCTGGTCCAGCAGTTTAGCCAGGAGCTAGGCGTCGGTGTCCTGCCATTTCGCGACCTCGTTTACCTGCCCCACGAGGAAAGGTACGAGGAAGTATCGAAGATCCCGGACAACACACCCACTGTTTCCCTTTCAGGAACCAGAGTTAGAGAAGAGTATTTGAACAAGGGCAAGCCGTTGCCTGCATGGTTCACGCGTCCGCAGGTGGCGGACATTCTCCAGGAGACATATCCTCCGGTTCACCAGCAGGGAGTTTGCGTTTGGTTCACCGGGTTGAGCGGGGCCGGAAAATCAACTACCGCCGACGTGCTCGTATCGCTGGCGTTGGAGCGTGGCCGTCGGGCAACCTTGCTTGACGGCGATGTGGTACGCACCAATCTTTCGAAGGGGCTCGGATTCAGCAAAGAGGATCGCGATCTCAACATCCGGCGCATCGGCTTTGTCGCCGCCGAAATCGTACGTCATGGCGGACTGGTAATTTGCGCGGCCGTGAGTCCTTATCGCGCCACGCGTAATGATGTGCGTAACGCGATTGGCCCAAAACATTTTGTCGAAGTCTTTGTCGATACGCCGCTGGATGTCTGCGAAGAACGAGACACCAAAGGCATGTATGAGAAAGCCCGACGCGGCGAGATTAAGGACTTCACCGGAATTGACGATCCTTACGAACCACCGCTCGCGCCTGAGATAACGCTGGACACCGTTACTCAAACCGCCGAACAGAACGCTCGCTTGATCCTCAGTCATTTGATAAACATGGGCTTCGTGCGCGGAGATGAATACACGCGTACCGCCACAGCCAGTAGCGTCACTGAGTAGCGATACATCGACGACACTCCTTATTTTGGAAACCGGCGAATACACAGGAAGAATCGCGCGAACACTTTTCGGTCGCTCGCAAGCAAGCAGCCTGGAAACAAGGCTGGCGCGCGGCGCCATCGGTTCTTTTGGTCTCAAGATCAGTCTTACCGGCTTTACCTTTCTCATCAGCTTAATCCTGGCCCGGTCGTTGGGAGCGGCGGAATATGGTGTGTACGTATTCATTCTGGCGTGGGTGAATTTTCTCTGCATCCTGGTGCTGGCCGGCCTGGACAACGTAGTCATCCGCGAAGTTGCCGCCGGCCAGGCTCAATCAGCGTGGGGCGTAGTGCGCGGTTTGCTGCGCTGGTCCAACCTGGTGGTGCTCGCTCTTTCGTTGGCCATAGGATTATTGGCCGCCGTCAGCGCGTGGGGATTTGCGCGCAAGGTGAGCTGGGCACATCTGCCGGCGTTCTTAATTGCGCTCACGTTGCTTCCGCTAATGGCGCTCACGCGCATTAGGCAGGCGGCCATGCAGGGATTACAGCACGTCGTCGCGGGCCAACTACCCGAGGCCGTCATTCAACCTGCGATCTTTATCGGCCTCATCGTAGCGAGCCACTCACTTTTAGGTTGGGCGTTGCACGCCCGCACAGCCGTGACGCTGTATGCAGTAGCCGTTGGTATTGGCTTATTGGTGGGCGCCGTAGTTCTGCATTTGAGTATTCCGCAACCTTCCAAACTGGCAACACCGATCTACAGACCCAATGAGTGGATAGCGAGCGCCTTGCCTTTGCTGTTAGTCAATGGCATGAACGTGATTAGTACTCAAGCGCCGATTCTATTACTGGGAACAATCAAAGGCGCGCAAGCGGCGGGTCTCTACGCAATTGCTTCTCGAGTAGCCGACTTGATGGGCCTGGGATTAGTATCGGTTAACCTCGCGTTAGCACCCGTCGCCGCGCGGCTGTGGTCTCAAAGAGATATTTCACGCTTACAGCAACTGGTGACCAAGAGCGTTCGGGCGGCCCTGATCTTCACGCTGCCCGTGGCTGCAATTCTGGTCATCTTTGGAGGCACGGTCTTATCTCTCTTTGGCCGCGAGTTTACACAGGCGCGCGCGGCTCTGGTCATCCTGGTTGTCGGCCAGACGGTCAACGTCGCCATGGGGTCAGTCGGGCTGTTACTTGTCATGGCCGGTCATGAGCGCGAGGTGGCGTTTGCTACGGGGGTTTGCGCCTTCCTGAATATTGCGTTGAATCTGATCATGATTTCTTTGTGGGGGTTAGTTGGCACGGCATTGGCCGTTACGATTAGCATAATCGCCTGGAATATACTGCTCGCCGTTTCTGTAAAGCGCAGAATGGGAATTTATTCGACGGCTGCCGGCGCGGTAAATAAGAGAAACCAGGAATGAGGAAGCCGGATTTTTTCATTGTCGGCGCGGCCAAGTGCGGCACCACCGCGCTGTATGAATATCTTAACCAGCATCCCGACATTTTTATGTCGGCTGAGAAAGAGCCGGCCTATTTCTGCCCCGACCTCAACCCTTTGCGTCGCAGTGAGGAAGAATATCTGCAATTGTTTGCCGATGCGGGCAGCCAAAAACGGATCGGTGAAGCTTCGACTTCATACCTGTATTCAAAACAAGCAGCAGCCGAAATCAAGAACTTCTGCCCCGACGCAAGAATCATTATTATGTTGCGAAACCCGGTTGACGTGCTTCCCGCTCGACACGCGCAGATGTACTACCACTGCATTGAAGATATCGAAGATTTTGGCCAGGCCTTAGCCGCAGAGCAGGATCGAAAGGAAGGTCGCCGACCCGCCCGACCTGAACACGCAATTCAGCATCTGTTCTATCGGGAAACGGCAAAATATACCGACCAGATAAACAGGTATCTCGATCTGTTTCCGGCGGAGAGGGTCAAGGTGATCATTTTTGACGACTTCAAATCTGAAACGGCACGAGTCTATCGTGAGGTCTGTCAATTTTTGGACGTCGATCCCACGTTCGAGCCGGCATTTCGAGTTGTAAACGAAAACAGAAGAATCCGCAGTCGAGTCTTGCAGGAGTTGCTCGAGGTTCCCGGTCCCATACTTCGTAAGATTGGACGGCCACTCACACCCCGAAAGTTGCGGCATAAAGTAATGAAAGAGCTCAGGCAGCTAAACAGTACTTCAGCGCCGCGCACACCAATGGATAGGGACTTCAGGCGTGCGCTTCAAGCAGAATTCCGGCCGGAAGTGATGCGATTAAGTAAATTACTAAATCGAGACCTGAGTCATTGGTGCGAATGAAATGGTAGGCGACGATTTTCGGCCGCAGGTCGCGTTTGGTGCCGAGAGCTCGTCATAGTTTCAATGCAGCAACTGGCGAGAAGTGATAGTTACCCGAATGGTTATGTGGCAACGTCTCAAGACCAGGTTTCAGTTAACGCCCGCACCCGGTTTCATTGTGGCTCTGTACTTATCGCTGCGTTGGCATTGCCGCGTCTCACCACGCGCGGTCATTCGCTTTCCCTTCAAGCTGACCATCGGTCGAGGTTCAAGAATCTATCGCTGCTCGCTGGTGGCTTCGGGCCGCGGAATTACCCTGGGGGAATCGGTTGATATTTACGACGGATGCATTCTGAATTCTCTCGAGGGAGAGATCTCGATCAAGAACCAGTCAACCTTTGGACCTAACGTGACGATCTATGGCTACGGTCCGGTCACAATTGGCAGCCATGTCTCGATTAATTCGTACGCGATGGTAGTCGCCGGGAAACATAACTTTAGCGATCGCGATAGACCCATCATGTTTCAGGGAGCTACCGGTGAAGGCATCCTGATCGAAGACGACGTCTGGGTTGCCACTCACGTGGTGGTACTTGATGGTGTGACAGTCGGCACAGGATCGGTGCTGGCCGCCGGCGCGGTGGTTACAAAAGATGTTCCGCCTTATTCAGTCGTGGCCGGAGTACCGGCCCGCGTAATTAGAAACAGATAGGAACCGAAAGAGGCGTTCAGCAAGCGTGATAAGAAATCCGCATTTTGACGATGGCCTGATCACTTGGAGCGATGAATTCTCAGGCCGTTACGCGCCTCCTCCGGGCGGATATTCAGAGCAATTCGATTTACAGTGGAAGCTTCATCTTGACGGGCTCTTTCAACGTTCGGCGGACGCGAGCACGGATGAATCAGCCATTGCCGATCGGATCTACGAATGGACGCATCAGCATCCAAACGGCGCCAGTTCTTACGTTCCGTCCAACGGTTGCCGCCCTTTGGACGTCCCCGTAGACGTGGCATTGATCAGAGATAAGCGCTGCATCGATATTGGTTGCGGCCTGGGCCGTTGGACCAAGACCATGCTCGCGCTCGGCGCGAAATCGGTCCTGTCGGTTGATATGTCGGAAAGTGCCTTAGCGGGGTTGAAGAAATTCAACAGTGAAACACTCCGCGCTGACGTGGTGGGACTGACAGCAGAGCATCCGGAACTCGTAGAGAAATTTGACTTCGCGAATTTTTGGGGCGTGGCCATGGCCACTCACGATCCGCTGAAAGCTTTTCTCAGCGCGGCGGCAACGGTTAAGCCAGGCGGCGCGCTTTATTTGATGGTGTATGCGCCGGAGGGCATGCATGGCACGACCGCAGTTAACCTTCGCCGCAAACACTTTGCTGGATTAAAGACCGTCGAACAAAGACTTGCCTATGTCGATCTCGTTTACGGACGCCGTTGGGATTCCAGCCTGCCGCTATTCGAGAACGTGAAGAACCAGTTGCGCAATCTTTTGCGCCGTCCCCAAGGGTCGCGCATCGGCACTTTGGATATGCTCGAACCATTCTATAACTGGGTAATCCCACTGGATGTAATTCAGGGCTGGATGCGCAGGGGTGGCTTTACCCGGGTGCAAGTCCTGAATGAGTTCGAACCGAAGAAGTGCGCTTACCATGTCTTAGGTATCAAAGGCGAGTGACCCGGCAGAATTTCGTCAACATCACGTGTTCCCTTACATTCCGATTGTTTAACCCGCGCGCTATGACGCAATAACTGCGTGGTCGGTGCTTGCTGATTTGCGTCGCAACCAAAAGATGATTGGCGATTCACAGAAAAGCTTACGATTTGAATTCGGGACGAACTGGAAGCGTTTTTTGTCCTCGCTCGATCAGAGACAGATCGACGCAGCTGAAGAGTCATTGAAGCGAATGCTGGAAGTGGAAGATTTGCATCGCAAGACATTTATCGATGTGGGATCGGGCAGCGGTTTGTCCTCGCTTGCGGCCCGTCGTCTCGGCGCCGTGGTTTATTCTTTCGATTACGATCCCGAGTCAGTCGCCTGCACGAGACATCTCAAAGATAGATTCTTTCCTGACGATCCGAATTGGATTGTGCAAACCGGTTCGGTGCTCGACGCGGACTGGCTCGAATCTCTAAAACAATATGACATCGTTTATTCGTGGGGTGTCCTGCATCACACTGGCGCGATGTGGCGGGCGCTGGATAATATCGATCCATTAGTGGCTCGGGGAGGCAAATTATTCATATCGATCTATAACGACCAGGGGAGGCTTAGCGATTTCTGGCGAATGATCAAACGCCTCTATAACCAAATGCCGCGTGGCTTGCGCTTCACCCTCGTACTCCCTGCGCTGGCGTTGCTTTGGGGACCGCGCACGGTAATAGATTTTTTTCGTTTGAGGCCATTTCAAACATGGCGAACATACAAAAAGTCCCGGGGAATGTCGCCATGGTGGGATTTGGTCGATTGGGTTGGAGGATACCCATTTGAAGTGGCGCGGCCGGAACTGATTCTGGATTTTTATGTGCAGCGAGGGTATCGCTTGCAGAAAATTAATACCTGCGGGCGCGGGCTTGGCTGCAACGAGTTCGTCTTTACCAAATTATGACCAGAGTCGTCTTCTTGATACGGTCGTTGGAGCAAGGTGGAACAGAGCGACAACTGGCGACTCTAGTGCGTTCGCTGGATAGAAGTCGTTTCGATCTTACCGTCCTAACATTCTATCCCGGCGGCTATTTCGCAAAAGAGATTTATGATCACGACACTCCGGTTATCAGCCTGCAAAAAAAAGCGCGTTGGGATGTGATCGGATTTTTCTGGCGGTTGGTGACTGAACTGCGGCGAATCAAGCCGGACATCATCTATTCCTTCCTGGTCGAACCGAACCTGCTGACACCATTTATGAAACCGTTCGCGCGCGGGGCGAAAGTCGCGTGGGGCATTCGCGCCTCGAATGTACAGTTGGAGCATTATGATTGGTTCGCGCGGCTGAACTTCAAGCTGCAGGTATTCTTCTCTCGTTTCGCAGACCTGATCATTTTCAATTCCTACGCCGCTCGCGATTATCATTTTGCGCGAGGGTTTGCGACGCGAAACACAGCTGTCATTCACGGCGGAATCGACACCGAAGTTTTCAAACCCGATCGGCCGGCCGGAAGGTCATTGCGGGCGGAGTGGGGAATTGATCCGGATGCGATTCTGATCGGCCTGGTTGCGAGACTGGATCCGATAAAAGATCACGTCACGTTTATCTTAGCGGCGGCGTTGGTTGCGCAACATAACAAGGACACACGCTTTGTTTGTGTTGGCAGCGGTCCGGCGAAATACAGCGCCCAACTGCGTACGCTGACTGACAAGGTTCAAATCTCTGATCGTTTCACCTGGGCCGGTGAGCGGGATGACATGCCCGCCGTCTACAACGCAATGGACATAGTGTGCTCGTCTTCAATTAGCGAGAGCCTGCCGAATTCGATTGGGGAAGCGATGGCTTGCGGTATTCCCTGCGTCGTAACAGACGTTGGCGATTCGGCGTTGCTCGTGGGCGATGACGGCATAGTGGCGCCGCCAAACAATTCCCAGGCACTGGCTGATGGATTGTCAAAGTGCATCGACAATCTGCGCAAGGGGCAGGCAGGGAATCCTCGATTACACATCACCGAAAACTTCGACCTGGTTCGCATGGTCAAACGTACCGAAGCTGCCTTAACGTCATTAATCGAGCGCTAGCACGTTTTCGCGGCGGTGCGATTTTGCCATCCGATTTGAAACGGACCCGTAATACTGGGAGCGCGGGCGCCTCGCCCGCAATGAGCGCGAAGCGCGAACCAGCTTTATTTTGTCAACGATTTTAAGAATTGAGCGTGCTGCGCACGCTTGTGCGGGCGGGGCGCCCGCGCTCCCAGTTCGTCACGGATCGAATTTTACGCGGGCTCCCAAAATTCTTTCGTTTGGATCACCCACCCAAAAATATCTGGTTTGAGAATCACGCGCTTTGGCGGTAAGCAGCGAGACTGCATATTCGCGCTGGCGCTGGGCGGGGAAATCCATGAAATCGAGCAGAGTTGCGAATATGTTTCCGTGACTGGCCCGATAACTGGTGTCAACCGATAGAGGTTCGCGGCTGATGATGAAGAGCGGCACGGTGACTTCAGTAGGAGAAGTGTCCAGAGCCGTGCCGCAATGAGTGTGGTGCTCGCCGTGCTCACTCAATGTCTGTCCATGATCCGAGGTGTAAATCAGAATGTTGGGGCTTTGCCATTTCTCAATCGCCAGGCCTTGAAAAAAACTCTCAAGGTTGTATTTGAGGGCATTGTCGTAAGTATTGATCATCTCTTCTTTTTTGGCAGGATCGATCCGGCTGCTTTGATCTATCGGCTGCCACTCGGACGCTGTTGGCGGAAACGAACGCCCGTACGGATAGTGAACGCCGAGCTTGATGACCCAAATAAAATGACCCGTGGAATTTTGCACGATGTCGTTAATTCTCTTTGCGAGTAACGCATCGCGGTCATGCCTATCGCTCGACGCAAAGCTGACAGCAGGCTGCCAATCATCCACATAAGTCTTGTCATAAGATGTGCCGAGCCAAAAATTTTCTTTTTGTGCATCGAGGAAGTGAGTTTGATAACCCATGGCCCGGGCATATTGAAAGATGTTTGGTACCTTGCGAATTTGAAAATCGCCGTCCGGCAATTGTTTTGGATTCATTCCGGTAAATAGCAGACTATCCGAAGCGAAACTACACGTAGTCCCGGCGGCGGCAATTCCCCAGTTGTAGAGCCAGTTTTGCTGGACCAGTTTCTCGAGATAAGGCGTGGTCGCGCGACTGTAGTTGTTGATGCTGAGGTGATCGCCACGCACCGACTCATCGATCACAAAGATGATGTTATTCGCGGGCCGGCGTTGTGGCTGGGCGGCTACTGTATCTCGCGGCCCGTGATATCCGCGCGCCCACTTCCACGGACTGATAATAACTGTCCGCATAAAGGCGTTCAGTGAAATTGCCGTGAAGTTTCCCGAGACATACGGTCCGATTGCCGAATAAAAGATCACCAGCGCCAGTAATAGAAGACCCAGCGTCGCCCATGATTTGCGGCGGTGGGTCCGAAACGTAAAAAGCAAAACCGCATAGGTCACGCAGGGCAGGATCAGCCACCAGTTGCTGTATGCCAGAATCGCGTCGAGACATTGCTGAGCGGTCGTATCAAATAAAGCTATGCGCAGATCCTCGACGTTTGAGAAGCGCGAGAACGCTTTCTGATAGCCATATTCGAAACTGGCGGCGAGGATGAAGATGAAAAAATAGACCGGCCGCGTGAGATAGTTGGACTTCAGCGAGGCCCGAAAGAACAGAGCGGACCAGCCCCACGAAGCAAACACGATGATGAGAGCTCCGAAACCGATCAAGTACTCGCCGCGCTGGAGATTTGCAAAGTAGTGCCGGAAGGACACTTTCAACACCAGCGCCTCGTACACGATCAGCCCAATCAAAAACAACAAAGCCACCAGCGTCTCTTTGGTGGAAAGGTCGGCCTTAACTGATGCTTTTAGCTTCTGAAAATATTTATTTGACATCACTTGGCAGGCGATGTTTCTAAAGGGGTCGACGCGGGAATCATTGGCTTGCGCTCACTCGATAACCACCCAAAACATTTCGAAGCGATTACGGACGCCGCCATAATCACAATGAGAATCCAAAACGGGTAACGCATGCGATAAAGAGTTCCCACGTTAGTGACAACCAAACCGAGCGCAAGCATTCCAATCACAGTTGCGAGGACCAACACCCAGGAACTGAAACGCCTTCTGGTTTGCCAAACGAAAAAGCAGGCGAGCGCTTCGAACAGGTACGTCACCGCCATTTCGACACCACCAAGGATTCTTCCGACGGTCCCAACATTCCGGCCGGACGTGAACCATAGCGATGGGAAAGGCGCGAAATAACCAATCTCCAGCGCGCGCGGCACATACCTGACGAGTTCTCCGGGAGAATTGAAGAAGACGGTTTCATCGATTACTGAACCTGCCCCCCGGCCGTGGAGGACAAATCGCGCGCGCGCGATCGCGACTCGCCCCCAAATGGAAGACAGACCGGCAGCGGAAGTCCTGGCCCCGGGAATGGCCTCTGCCGCAGGAGTGGTCAAAGCCTCAGGAGTGGCCAAAGCTTCTCGACCCACAGCGCTGAACAAAGGCTGACTCACAACGCCGGCGGAAGGCCTTGGCATTACGATTGGAAGCGCAGCCAGGGAAGCCATCGCCAACAAATTCGCGGCGACGATTTTGCGGGTAACGGCGATCTTAATCAGAAACAACAACGCGCAGACGAAAATGATGGCCGTTATTACCATCCACATCTCCGGTCGGGTATGCCACACGAGATAAATTGCGACAGCGCCTGCCACGATGCACGCCAACACGAAGCACCAATTCAGATTCTCCTTCAGGATGAGCACCAGCAGCGTAATTAGTGTCAGCAAGGCAATGAGAATTAAAGGATCGCGAAGAAACTGCGTGCCATGCAAAACAAACGATGGCCAGACAGCAACGATCAACGTCGCCAGCCAGGCCGCCGGCAATCCCGCGATGATTCTTGCCAGCGTGAACGTGAGCGCGAGAATGACGAGATAGTAGAGTAGATTAACCGGCTCGATCGTCAGGATGTTGCTGCCAACCAAAGGCTTCATCACCAAACTCGCGAGTGAAAAGATTTTTACATGGAAAGCCTCGTTGCTATTGATCCAGGAGCCGAGCTCGCCCTGTTTCAGGGTATTGGCCAGCGAGTCCATGACCGGTTTGTGCAGGTGACCATCGCTGGCGAAATTACCAATGCCATCACGATCAAATTGTTTCGGCGCCACACCTGATCGACCCACAGCAAAAACACTCAAGGTCAACGTGATGTGAAAGATTGCCGCAAGCGCGAGCGCGAGGTGCGGGTTTCTCTTAATCGTGGCTTTTAGATTTTCGATCCGCATGGGGGATAATGAATTGGCTCAATTAAGCGAAACAGCCCTCCCCTGGGGCTGTTAGACAGTAGCTTTTGCGCCCTTTATTCGCCGTCCGCTAATATAGACGCAGTTAATTTAATAGTCATTCTCGGTTTATCGATTCACCGCATCAGTCAAACATTGGCAGCTAACAAGAACAATTTGTCGCGGCTCACGATAACAGAACCATGTGTGGCATAACAGGCATTGTCCGCAGTGACGGCGCGCAGATCGACCGTGAAGTGCTCGCGCGGATGAACGGCGCGATCAGGCACCGCGGTCCGGACGATGACGGATTCTATTTCAGCGACGGCGTGGGCCTGGCGATGCGCCGGCTGGCAATCATCGATCTCAAGAGCGGCCACCAACCCATTCACAATGCCGATAAAACGGCCTGGATAGTTTTCAACGGCGAGATTTACAACTATCGCGAGCTGCGCAAACAACTGGAAGGGCTGGGCCATCGTTTCTACACCGACAGCGACACCGAAGCTATCGTTCATGCCTACGATCAATACGGCACCGACTGTCCAAAATATCTGCGCGGCATGTTCGCGTTCGCAATTTGGAACGAGAAAGACAAGTCACTCTTCCTGGCCCGTGACCGCGTCGGTAAGAAGCCCCTGCTGTATGCCGAAACCAAGGGTCAGTTGGTTTTTGGATCGGAATTCACCGCGCTCTTAGAGCACCCGGACGTCAGCCGCGAAGTCGATTACGAAGCCATCCATCATTACCTATCGTTTATTTGTGTGCCGGCGCCGTTGACTGCTTACCAGTCGATTCGCAAGCTCGAGCCCGGTCATTGGCTCTTGTGGCGCAACGGCGAGATCAAGCGAGAGCGTTATTGGCAGCTCGATTTCTCAAAGAAGATCGACATCACCGAACAGGAAGCCGGCGAACGCGTCGTCGATTTGTTGCGCGAAGCCGTGCGCGTGCGCCTGATGTCTGAAGTTCCGCTCGGTGCTTTTCTTTCCGGGGGAATTGATTCCAGCGCCGTCGTCGCTTTGATGGCGCAGGAGTCTTCAGAGCCGGTCAAAACTTTTTCAATTGGATTCGACGAACAGGATTTCAGCGAACTGCATCACGCCCGGCGCGTCGCCGCGCACATTGGCGCGGATCATCACGAGTTCATCGTGCGACCGAACGCAATGGAGGTTTTGCCGACGCTGGTCGAACATTACGGCGAGCCTTTTGCGGATTCGTCGGCAATTCCCAGCTACTACGTTTCGCGCGAAACCAGGGGCTACGTGACCGTGGCGCTAAATGGCGACGGCGGCGACGAATGCTTTGCCGGCTACGAACGCTACGCGGCCATGAACCTGGCGCAAAGCTTAAGGTTGGTGCCTTCGGGCTTAGTCAAAAACGCCGCCAGGGCGATGCCCAATTTTCAGTCTCGATCGAATCCCTGGAGCAAAGGAAAAAGGTTTCTGGATGCCGCGTCGCTGACTCCGGTGCAAAGATATCTGCGCTGGATTAGCGCCTTCGATGAAAACGCCAAGCTTGATCTCTATTCGAATGAGTTTCGCCACCAGACGGCCGGCTATTCCACGGCCGGCATCATCCAGCCCTGGTTTGCGAAGGCTAACGGCTCAGGAATCGTCGATGCATCGCTCCTGACTGATACGATGACCTACTTGCCGAACGACCTGCTGGTGAAGATGGATATTGCCAGCATGACCGTGTCGCTCGAAGCGCGCTCGCCTTTCCTGGATCATCATCTGATGGAATTTGCCGCGAGCTTGCCCGAGAAACTAAAGCTGCGCCGGATGACCACCAAGTATTTACTCAAGCGCGTCCTGAAGCAGTTGGTTCCCGAAGAGAATCTGATTCGTAAGAAGATGGGATTCGGCGTGCCCATCGGTCATTGGTTCCGCGGAACTATGCAGCCGTTTCTGCGCGAGACGCTGCTGTCGGATAAGGCGCTGGCTCGCGGCCTCTTTCAACCTGACAAGGTGCGACAGCTCATCGAACAGCACGTGCAGGGGAATATAAATCACGATAGTCGTTTGTGGTCGCTGCTGATGCTGGAATTGTGGTTTCAAAGATTTATTGACTAGATGGTCTTTGGACTTTGATCTTAGGTCTTTGTCCGACCTGCGAGTGCGGGAGATTCAGAGACCTAAGACCCAAGATCCAAACAGCGACGAAAGAAAAACGCCGGCGCTGCTCGCTCCGACCTTCCCGATGAAAGTGCTTCGCATCATCGCGCGTCTCAACGTGGGCGGCCCGGCGCGTCACGTCGTCTGGCTGACCACGGGACTCAAACCCGTTTACGAAACTCTGCTGGTCGCGGGCGTTGTTCCGCCCGGCGAAGATGACATGAGTTATGTGGCCACACAGGCCGGCGTGACCCCGTTGACGTTGGCGGAGATGAGCCGCGAGATCTCGGTCAAAGACGCGCTGACCGTTTTGAAGCTATATCGCTTGATGGTGCGCGAGCGGCCGGACATCGTGCATACGCATACGGCCAAGGCCGGAACGGTGGGACGCTTGGCAGGATTCATGTATCGCTGGATGACTCCGGCGGTTTTGGTCGGCCGGCCCAGGCTTTGCCGGTTCGTGCATACCTATCACGGGCACGTGTTCCACAGTTATTACGGCCCCACGAAGACGCGGCTCTTCCTGACCATCGAGAAACTGCTCGCCAAACTCGTCACCGATCGAATCGTGGTTATCAGCCCGCAGCAGCGCAATGAAATTCATGAACAGTTTCGCGTCGGGCGGCGCGAACAATTTGCCGTGGTGCCGCTCGGCATTGACTTGAGCGTTTACGAAAATTGGGAAGCACGACGCGCAGCCTTTCGGCAGGAACTGGGGGTGAGCTCCGACGAAATCCTGATCGGAATAGTTGGGCGCCTGACCGAAATCAAAAATCATCAACTGTTTCTGCAAGTCGCCGCGCAGCTAAAGCAGACAGGAAAATCAAAGGTGAAATTTGTGATCATTGGCGACGGCGCCTTGAGGTCGCAAATTGAATCACAGGCTGACGCACTCGGGCTGCGCGCAGATGTTTTGCTACTCGGCAACCGTAACGACCCGGAGAAGTTTTATCCGGCGCTGGATATTGTGGCGCTGACCAGTTTGAACGAAGGCACCCCGCTGAGTTTGATTGAAGCGATGGCGAACGAACGACCGGTGATTGCTACGGCCGTGGGCGGCGTGGTCGATTTGCTGGGACCGAAGGTTGAGGCAGCGGACGGATACCACGTTTGCGAGCGTGGCGTGTTGGTCGAAGGACATAGCGCTGAGGCTTTCGCGCGCGGATTGACGCGGCTGATCGATGATAGCGCCCTGCGTCGCGAATTGGTCGCGCGCGGTAAGAAGTTTGTGGTGCAGAACTATTCAAAAGATCGGCTGCTGCGTGACATCTCGGAACTCTATGCTGAACTCACCGTGTCAGAAGCCCGACCGTGAGGGAGGGCATTTTCGGGCGGTGGCACAGACTTTAGTCTGTGATTTCGGAAGGCCTGCGTACCGATGGTCAATCACAGACTGAAGTCTGTGCCTCTAAGAACCCACTGAAGTTGGTGCTCTGACACCGAGAATTAAGAACACCAGGCTGCCCTCCCTCACGGTCGGGCTTCTGACACGCGTTGCATGCTAGACTGATTCTGTATTGGAGGAGACCGCGACTTGCGAGTTCTGATCACAGGCGGCGCCGGATTCATCGGTTCGCACCTTTCCGACGCGTGCCTGGAACGCGGCGATGAAGTTTTCATCATCGATGATCTTTCCACCGGTAGTTTTGAAAACATCCGGCACTTGAAGGAACACCCGCGCTTTCATTACACGATCGACAACGTTCACAATCAGCCGGTCACGGCTGAACTGGTGGATCAGTGTGACGTGATCTTTCATCTGGCCGCGGCGGTCGGCGTCAAATTGATCGTCGAGAGCCCGGTTCATACGATTGAGACCAACGTGCGCGGCACCGAAGTCGTCCTCTCCCTGGCCAACAAGAAAAAGAAAAAGGTTCTGATTGCCTCAACCTCTGAAGTTTACGGATTGAGTACGCAAGTTCCCTTTACCGAAGACGGCAACCTGGTGATGGGCGCGACGACCAAAGGGCGTTGGAGCTATGCGTGCTCGAAAGCGATCGACGAGTTTCTGGCGCTGGCTTACTGGCGCGAAAAGAAATTGCCGACGATCGTGGTGCGTCTCTTCAATACCGTCGGCCCGCGGCAAACCGGACAGTACGGCATGGTGATTCCCACGTTCGTGAAGCAGGCGCTGTCGGAACGTCCGATCACGGTTTACGGCGACGGCAAGCAGTCGCGCTGCTTTTGCTATGTCGGCGACGTGGTCGGCGCGCTGATGAAATTGATGGATGATGAGAGATCAGTCGGCGAAGTCTTTAACATTGGCTCGGACCAGGAAATTACAATCGGAGACCTTGCTAAAAAAGTTAAGGAGCTGACCAGTTCGGAATCTGAGATCGTGTTTGTGCCCTACGATGATGCGTACGAAGAAGGCTTCGAAGACATGCCGCGCCGCGTGCCGAACATTTCGAAAGTGAACCGGCAGGTTGGCTTTCAACCCCAGAAGGATCTCGAAGGCATTCTCAAGACCGTGATTGAGTTTCACACCGGTCAACAGCCTCCAGAGCGCCACCGCAAAGCGGATGCTGCCTGAAGTCTTCCCTCTACCGAAGGTTTCATATAGTGATTCACCTCAGCAACCCGAAGGGTTGCCAGAAAGTAGCCGGTGGTCGGAGTCCGCGAAGACCACCGGAAAAGTCATTAATTGTGCAAGCCGGAGGGGTGCCAGACGTCAGGTCAACGTGAAAGATCTTTACAGCGAAGGGTCGGCACCGCTCCGGGGTGCGACCCAATTAAATATCGCATTCCCGGTGTCTCCGCGGACTCCGACCACCGGCTACTTTCTTTGCAACCCTTCGGGTTGCTGAAGTGAGTCAACTATATGGTTACCTCCCGGAGAGGGTTTCAAACTGTACCCCCTCATTGAACTCCATTCTGATTACTCATCGAACGCGAACTTTTGATGTTAGAGTACTTCGTCTTTCGATCACTGCTCAGCGATTTCGTTGTAAATGACAAAGCTGAATCAAACAAAAGCTCTCGAAGATCTCGAAAAACTAAAGCGCAGCTTCGGCAGCGGTGATGCGAAGCTGACGCAGGCGATGGTGAGTCTTTCAAAATCTCAGTTTGCTGACGCGGATTCTTTGATTCAGTTTCATGAAACACTTCTGTTCCTGCGTGCCTATGCGCCGAGCGCGCGAATCATCAAGCTCGCCGAAGACATTCTGAAGTCATTCGAAAAAAGGATCGTTCGACTCGCGGCAACTGACGCTGACTTGTCTCCGCTCGATGCGCCCGAAGTTTCGGGCATCGCCGGCGGATCGGTCACCAGCAATTTCAGTTATGTGATTGTTCGTTGGCTGGCCGAGAAATACCCGCGACAGCTTTCGATCGACTGGGACTGGTTTGATGAGGAAGATCGCTTTGGCGCGACGATGCCGCGATTTCTTCCTTTGCTTGATGACGATGCGATGGTCGAAGCGCATGTCCCGTTTCAGCAGTGGCTCGATGCGGCGCGAGGCCGTCAGAACGAAGTTGCCTGGATCATTCAGCGATTTGAATCGTGGCCCGTGCCGGACCAGAAGAAGGCTGAACTGTACGACGCGCTCAAGCTGCATATCATCTGGAATTTTGGCGCCCGCTCAGCGCGCACGCACATGCGGCTGCGGTCGCGGAAGCCGTTCATCCATGACCAGCCGCTGATTCAACGCCGCGAAATCTCTCTGGCCGCGGAATTGTCCTCGCCCCCGATTCCGTTAGAAAAGCTTTCGCGCGCAGAAGGTGAAAAAATTCTCGATCTCGCGCGCGAAACTTCCGCGGTTCGCTATCGTGAGTTGCACGGCTTCACCTACGGAGATTCGCATCGCGTGCTGAGAGCTGATCTTGGTCGCGGCACAGAGGCCTTCGTCACGGGCGTCCCGGCGCAGAGACGTCTGCCGTTGCGCGCGTATCACGCCGCTTTGATTTTCAAAAATGGCGTGCCCGTCGCTTACTTCGAAGGCTTGTCGATCTGCGAACGGATGGAAAGCGGCTTCAATTTGTATTACACGTTTCGTGATGGCGAGACGGCCTGGCTTTATGCACGCATCCTGCGACTGATGCGGCAACTGCTGGGCGTCACAGTTTTTTCGATCGATCCTTACCAGGTCGGTCATGAAAATGAAGAAGGGATCGAGTCAGGCGCGTTCTGGTTTTATCGGAAATTGGGTTTCCGCCCGGTCAGGCCCGAGCTGATGAAGTTGACTGAATCCGAAGAGCGCAAAGTCGCCGAGAGTCCCGGCCATCGTACCTCAGCGAGTACGCTAAGAAAGCTGGCCGCAGGTCACATGTTGTTTGAGCTGCCGGGAAAACGCGAGAGTAGGCAATGGGACAAGTTCGAAGTTCGTAACATCGGGCTCGCCGTCCAGAGACGAATGGCGCGCGAGTTTGCCGGCGATCCAAAAAAGATTCGCGAGTCCTCTGTCCAATCAATTACTCGAGTGCTTCACATTAACGCGAGTTCTTGGAACGTCGATCAGAAGTGTGCACTCCAAAACCTATCGCTGGTGTTAGCGATGATTCCGAAACTCGCTGATTGGAATCAATTAGACAAAGCCCTGGCTGCGCGTATCATTCGCGCGAAAGCCAACGCAGACGAAGCGCTTTATCTCAAGCTAATGCAAAGACACGTCCCGCTGCGAGAAGCATTAATTCGATTTGGATCCTGAATGAGATTCAGATAGGAGCGACGTCGAGCGCCCGATTGAATGGCCGGTAGAGTTCGTTGTAGTGACGAATTGAAACCTCGAGGGCTTCCGGCAATTGTTCGACGTCCGACGGGTTCACGACGAGATTGACGTTGTGAAGAAACGCCGCGTGCAAATCCATGGTGCGCACACCCGAAGTGACATAAACAAGGAAAAGCCGGCGGCGCTCGGAAGGACGCATTAAGCGAACTTCGCGAGTAATAAACGCGACGCCCTGCTCAAGCGGATCAAAATTCGCATCGAGCACAATCACGTCCATGCGTTCTTCACGCATGCGTCCCAATCCCTGGGCCATGTTTTCCGCGACGAAAACTTCGTACTCCTGGGTCGCCAATGATTCGGCGATCGTTTCGCGATAGGCCGGACTGGCGCACACCAAAACTTTGCGTCGATCCCACGCGGGCCGCTTGCGGCTGGTCCCGGAGTGAGAACCCGAATGATTCAACGCCTCGGCCAGAAGTTTGGCTATTTCGCTTAGGCCTGGCGTGGCTTCGCTGAGCGAGCCGGCCGTCCTTTCGTCTTCGCCGGCTTTGAAAGGTTTCGCGGTTGCCGGGCGTTCAAAAGGAGTGACGACGTTGCGGGACGGAGCCTCTGCGGGAGCTGCCTGATCAGATTTTGATTCGACCGAAACCTCGTTCGACGGCTCGACGTTAACGCTGGTCTGACACTTCGGACAGCGCACCGTAAAAGGATGCGCCGGTTTCTTCGCTTCATCGAGCTGCAAACGAGCTTCGCATTTTGGACAGGTAAGAACCATTGCTTCGAACCTTTTTTCGGATTAGTCCGTGAGCGAGAAGACTGCCTGCTGCCGGGACATCCGGCTGGTGACTACCTCAGATTGCGTGCGGATGAAATCTTCCCCTGAGGTCAAACCTTTCAGCGACAGCAGCAAATTATTTTGATTGGTAGCAAAGCCGAGCCCGTCTTCGATCGTAATCACTTTCCGTTCGATCAGGTCTTTAATCACCGAGTCGAAGTCCTGCATGCCGTCCAACTTTCCATCACGCATGGCGTCGAGCAGGGACTTGCCTTCCGCTTCACCATTCTCGATGTACTCGCGCGTGCGAGGTGTCGAACGAAGAATTTCCAGGGCGGCGATGCGGCCCCGCAGATCCGCCTTCGGAATCAATCGTTGCGAAAGAATGTAACGGAAGGTTTGCGCCAGGCGAGTGCGAATTACCGGCTCTTCATTCTTCGGATATAAACCAATTATGCGATCGACTGTCTTCGAGGCGTCGATCGTGTGGAGAGTTGAAAGCACGAGGTGGCCCGTCTCAGCAGCTTCAAGCGCGATTTCAGTTGTTTCATAGTCGCGCATCTCGCCGATCAGAATAACCTTCGGCGCCTGTCGCAAAGCCGCACGTAGTGCTGAGGGAAAATCTTTAGTGTCATGCCCTACTTCGCGCTGGTTGATCGTCGAGTTCTTGTGATGATGGAGGTACTCGATCGGATCTTCGATTGCGACCACGTGATAGTGCTTAGTCTCGTTAATGATGTCGATGATGGCCGCCAGCGTAGAACTCTTGCCAGAGCCGGTGGGTCCGGTAATCAGGACCAAACCATTGCGCAGTTCGGCTATCTCTGCGAGTTGCGGAGGAAGCGCCAGCGAGGTGAGCGAGGGAATGTCGGTGGGAATGACGCGCATGACGATCGAGTAGACGCCTCGCTGTTGAAAGATATTGACGCGAAAGCGAGCCCGCGACGGCAGCGAATAACTGAGGTCCGCCGTGCCGGTCTTTACTAATCGTTCCGAGGCTTCAGGGTTCTCCTGAAGCAATGTCATGGCGATAACTTCGGTTTGATATGGTGTGAGTTTCTGCAGGCCGAGTGGCTGAACCGGCGTGAGCTTGCCGTTGATTTCCACCTGCGGCAGCTGACCGACAGAAAAGTTGAGGTCACTGATCTTGTCAGAGACCAGCAGCATACGTTCGATTATTGGTGGCAGGTCGAAGAAGCTCATTTACGGTGAAACGGTCTGGCTGTCGGGAATCGCGCAAGGTTTCGCGGGTGAGAGCACCGCTCGGCCGGGATACATCGGCCCGAACCCATTCTGACGGATAGGGCGTGTAAAACGCAAGTAAAAAATCTTGGCCAGAGTTGGCCCATGGTTAAATCAGCAAATCGGCCAAATTCGTAAGGTTTTTGGCAATTGACCTTGGATCGCTCAGGATTGCAGAGATTACGGCGGCTGAATCAGCGCCAGCCTGCAAGACATCGCGGATGTTGGATTGATTAATTCCGCCAATCGCGACAAGCGGAATTGCGCCTGCGGTGGCGCGGATTCGGCTAAGCTCCACCAGACCGGCAACCGGATCCGGATTGATCTTGGTTATCGTTGAATAGACCGGTCCAAACGCCAGGTAGTCAATCGGAAGACCCAGGGCCTCCCGGACTTGTGCGAAGTTGTGGGTCGAGAAGCCAATCACGGCGTCATCGCCAAGCAAACGGCGCGCAGCGGTAACAGGCATATCAATCTGTCCCAGATGAACGCCGTCAGCTTCGAGCGCGAGCGCAATATCCACCCGATCATTGATGATGAGCCTAACGCCGGCAGCTCGCGAAATGCCCATGGCGGCCTCAGCGTCAGGAAAGAACGCGCGCGCGGGTAAACGCTTTTCGCGTAGTTGAATTAGGGTGGCGCCGCCGTCAATCAGGCGCTTGACCTGCTCGCTGTGTGACAGTCCGGAGATCTCTATATCGGTGATTGGGTATATTTTGGGAAGATTGATTTTCACGAGTTCCAGGCCTGGTAAATCATAGAAGGAATTTCAACCAGTTCACAACGCTAAAATCGCTGGGAAACGTCGCGGTGGCGCCGCCCGTCAGGACCCGGTTTCTTGAACATTGGATCGTGCTTGCGCGTATAATGACGTTGCTACGAGGGATTGTTAGCGAAGGAGATCAAAAAGACAATGGGAATTCTTGACCGGCTCAGCCCGACCGCGCAGTTCATTGAAGTAATCGAGTGGCTCGATGATTCGACCGATACGATGCTTTATCGCTTCCCGGTCCGCGATCAGGAGATCAAGAACGGTGCGCAATTGATTGTGCGCGAGTCGCAGGCGGCGGTGTTTGTTCACGAAGGACAAATCGCCGACGTGTTTGGCCCGGGCCGATTCACGATCGAAGGCGGCAACACGCCGATTCTTTCCAAACTGGGCGCATGGAAGCATGGTTTTAACTCGCCGATCAAATCCGAAGTTTATTTCGTCAACACTAAACAATTTACCGATCTGAAGTGGGGCACATCGAACCCGGTGATGATGCGCGACGCGGATTTCGGCATGGTGCGTCTGCGCGCATTTGGAATTTACTCGATGCGTGTGGGAGACCCGCGCGAGTTGATCAAACAAATCGCCGGCACGAACGCGCAGTTCGTTACCGAAGACATCGAAGGTCAATTGCGACGCACTTTGGTGAGCGGATTTTCCGACGCGTTGGGTGAATCAAAAATTGCCGCGTTGGATCTCGCGTCCAACTACGACGAGCTCAGTAAGTTCGCGAAACAGAAATTGCAGGAAGAATTTAAGTCGCTGGGCCTGGAACTGACCAAGTTCGTGGTCGAAAACATTTCGTTGCCGCAGGAAGTCGAAGCGGCGATGGACAAGCGGACTTCGATGGGCGTGCTCGGCGACCTCGGCAAGTACACACAGTTCGAAGCGGCGCAGGCGATGCGCGACGCGGCCCAGAATCCGAGCGGCGGCGCCGGTTTAGGCGCGGGCCTCGGCGCTGGGTTCGCGGTCGGCAACGCGATGGCCGGCGCGATGAGCGACGCGATGAAGCCGCGCCCGGCGGGCGAAGCCGCGCCCCCGGCCTCGACTCAGAAGTGCGTTAAGTGCGGGGCGGCGCTCCAGGCCGGAGCGAGATTTTGCAGTGAATGCGGCTCTTCACAAGTCGCAGCGAAATGCTCTAATTGCCAGAATGAGTTGAAGCCGGACGCGAAGTTCTGCGACGAGTGCGGGACGAAGGTCGGGTAAGCCCCGGCATTCCATTTGAAAATAACCAGGGCCGGATGCGTATTGCATTCGGCCTTTTTGTTTGACTGGAGCGCAACCGTCTCGGTTGCCAGCCTTGCAAGCGAGGACGCTTGCGCTCCACGTAATCCTTCAAATTGACTCCACCGCGGCAGGCGTCTTTTCGCTATCTCGGATAACCCCAACTCACCGCCTCAACTCACAATTCAATTCAGGAGGGTCTCACTTGGAACCCAGAGAGTTCACACGTCGACGTGCGCGCATATCTCTGTCTTTGCCAATTCGCGTCTTCTGTCGGGAAAGTGCCGGTTATGAATGGACCGAACAATCCCGGCTGGTTGATGTCACCCAGTTCGGCGCGGGCTTCACTTTGAGGCGGCCGGTTGATGTGGGGCGGGTGATCAAGCTGATTATCCCCTTGCCGTCCCAGTTGCGTTGCTTCGGTCACGCTGAGCCAATGTATTCGGTCTGGAGTTTGGTGCGTCACTCTTCCGCCATTGCGGCCGCCGAGCAACAGCAATCGACACGGTTTCGGGTTGGCGTCGGGTTTATTGGTAAGCAAGCGCCGGCCAGCTATGTAGCGGATCCCACCCTGAGATATGAGCCGCTGCCAATCCGGGTGGGCCAGAACACCAGGTGGAAATTGAGCCGCCCACAGCAGCCAAGCAACGGAGAGAAACGCGACTGCTGCTCCCGCGGGAGGTAATTGTCGAAGCGCTCGATGAGAAGGGAGAGCCTGCGATGCAGGAGTACACGGTCACCGAAACCTTGAGCAGCCTGGGAACCCTGTATTCCCACAAATCTCGACGTCGGTGTCGGACGCATTGTCAGAATCCGCAGCGCGATTGATCGCGTTTCCGTTTTTGCGGCGATTCGCTCGCGCGAAATCGCGGCTGATGGCATTGCCCGTTTGGGTCTGGAATTTATCGGCGACCGCTGGCCGCTGCACCGGGATTGATGATCAAGGTGGCACGCGCATCTTGCGCGTGATCACGGACGGGACGCCCGTGCCACTTCTTCAACGCAAGATAAAACCCTCGCGGAATGGGTCGTCAGGGTCGAAGTAGAATTCGCTCCGGCCGGTGATCGAAGCCGTGCCGCTTACTTCAGGAATGATCGCGTCGTGCGGGCCGAACTTCGTAACCTCGACTGCCTGCACGGTCATCACGCTTCCGAGAATACTTTCAATCGAAATTTTCTCGTTAAGTTTTAGTTCACCTCGCGCGTGGTGAATCGCCGTCCGCGCGCTGACTCCCGTACCTGTCGGCGAGCGATCAACTTCGCCTTCCGCAAAGACACAAACATTGCGGCTGTGATGCCCGGACTCCATCGCCGGTCCGGTGAAGATTGTTCCGTAGAGAAAACTTAGATCTTCTTCGAACGGATGCTTGATCGGGAAATTCGCGGCGACTGCGTTCTTGGTCCGGCGGCCATAATCAATCAGTCGCGGATAATCCGTTGCGGTCAGACTCAAGCCCAACGGCTCTGCTTCAACAAAAGCATAGAAGGCCCCGCCGTAGGCGACATCGAATCGGACAATTCCCAGACCGGGCACTTCAATCTGCTGGTCGCGAAGGTAAAGAAACGAAGGCACGTTCCGGAAAGACGCTTCGCGCACCTTTTCATTCTCAACTACCGCGCGAGCCTCAACCTTACCTGCCGGCACATTGAAAGTTATCTCCGGATGCTCGCCTTCTTTAGGAACGATGCCCGTCTCAATCACCAGCTTTGTCAGCGCGATGATCGCGTGGCCACACATCGTGCTATAGCCTTCATTGTGCAGAAAGAAAACGTCGAGGTCAGCATCGGCGGACGGCGTGATGATCGCGCCATACATGTCGGCGTGGCCGCGCGGCTCCCACATCGTTGCGGTGCGAATGTAATCGTAGTGCTCGCGAAAGTAGCGGCGCTTCTCGAGTACCGTTTCGCCGTTAATTTCCGGTAGTCCCGAAGTGAACACGCGCAAGGGTTCACCACACGTGTGCATTTCAATCGTAGTGATCCTTTGCCAGTGAGCGGGCGGCTGCCAATCAAGATTGTCGAAGAGTTGTCGCATGCGTGCAGAGCTTTCTTAATTCGAGGTCAGTACCATCCGCGTAAGCGGATGGGTTAAGGGCGCTCCTTCGCAAATCAGAGTAATTTCTGATCCCTCGCTTACGCTAATGGTACTGACCTCCGATGCTTAGGCGTGCGGGTATTCCCAAGCCTATCACTTCTTGATTGGGCGATGGGCGGAACGCGAAAGATAAATTGCAAATTCCTCTGCGGTATAGTTGGCCGAAACATAACTACCATACTGGGCAACTTTGTCGGGTTTCCGCAGAGCCTGATAAAGCCTGACCATCCGCGCGCGGGCAGCTTCAATCATGATCATGCGCCGGACGCCGCCACCGTCTTTGATAACCTGCCAGGTTTCAACCAGCAGGGCTTCGGCTTCGTCATACTTCTGAAGTTCAAGCAGGCACCCACCCAGAACATTCCGCGCCTCGGCATGCTCCCAAGAATCTTTCTGCTCGGAAGCCGCAAAAATTTGCGTGCCTTCACGCAACAGGATTTCGGCTTCTCGCGCTCGCCGGGTTTCAGTCAACACGCGCCCTAACTCGATCAGCGTAATACCAAGTTCCGGATCACTCGCGGACAAGACCTTCCGTTGAATGTTGAGCGCTTCGCGCAGGAAGGGCTCGGCCGGCGCGGGCCCGTACCGGTCATACACTGTGCGCGCGAGCCGGTTAAGCGCCTTGCCGGTATGCGCATGATCCGAGCCGTAGAGCTGGCGTCGGATCTCGACAGCCTGACGCAGAAGCGATTCCGATTCTTCATATTCGCTTTTAGCTCCCAGAATAGCGCCGAGCAACCGCATCGATTCCGAAACATCCGGGTGCATGTCACCGTAGAGTCGACGCTTGGCGTTGAGAGCGTCTTTGAGGTAAGGCAACGAAACCGAATAACCGGCGTTCGAGCTATCCATCAAGAGCGCCAGGTTGTGCAGACTCTCGACAACCTTGGGATGATTTTCACCAAACAGCTTCCGGCGAATGGCCAAAGCTTCGCGCATCATTGACGTGGCCTCAGGCAGGTCTTTGTCTTCCGGATCGTTCGCAATCACCAGTTCAAAAGACATGGCAAAGTCATTGAGCGTTTGCGCGGTCTCGGCGTGCTCGTTGCCGAGCGTTTTCCGGCTCATCGCCAACGCTTCGCGGAAAAGTTTGTGCGAGCCTTGAACATCATTTTTCTGAAATGTGATCTGGGCCAGATTCCGCAGGCCCTTGGCGACTTCAGCATGCTCAGCACCGTAGACTTTGCGCAGGATGGTCAATGCGTCGCGGGCGAGCGGCTCAGCGGCGGCGTAATCTCTCCGCTCGCTCATCAACAAAGACAATTGAGTCAAAGTCTCAGCCACGCTCTGGTGATCTTTGCCGTCGAGATTGCGTCGGATGTTCAGGGCTTCACCCAAACTGGCTTCGGCGGCTTCGCTTTGTCCCAGCGCGCGCTGCACCGACGCCAGATGGACGAGACTCTCCGCTACCTGCGCGTGATTGTTGCCGAACAAGCTGCGCCTGGTTTGGAGCGACTGCTGCAAAAGGGTTAGCGCATTTTGATAAAGCCCGAGGCTTTCATAGACCTGACCGATCGTGTCTCTCAGCGTGGCCTGCACTTCCGGCTGATCGCGCAACTCACTCTCAATCCGCGCCGCGCCGCGATCCAGAATGTCGCGCGCCGTGATGTTATTGCCGCGCGCTTCGCTGGGATCGGAAACCTTCAGCAAGTCCGCCAGGAAGGCTGAGACCCTTTCAGCTTTGTCGCGCTCACGGGCCACGCGCTTTGTTTGCACGAATGTCTGAATGCCGAAGCCGATGACCGCAACGACAATTGCCGCCGCCAGCGTCATCCCAATCTTGTGCCGCTTGATGAACTTGCTGCTGCGGTAAACAAAGGTACCTTTCCGCGCATGCACCGGCCGGCCGAGCAGATGTCGTTTTAGATCGCGCGACAATTCTTCCACCGTCGAATAGCGGCGCTCCGGTTCTTTGCGCAGCGCCATCATCACGATGTTGTCGAGATCGCCTGCGAGGCGGCGCCGCAGACGGTCAGGCTTGCCTTCACGGGTTTGGCTCACCAGCTCGGGAGTAAGTGAAATTGCTTTATTACCATCACCGGAAAATGTCTCGGCCACTCGATTGACAGCGTCGCTGGGCGGCTCCGGCTCAACCTCGCAAATCGCGCGCTCGATTTCGCTCAACGAATAATCCTTGATCTGGTAGGGCCGGTGACTGGTGAGCAACTCGTAAAGGACGACGCCGAGCGCATAGATGTCGCTGGCCGTAGTAATCGGCAGGCCGCGCACCTGTTCAGGACTTGCGTAATACGGCGTCATCAACCGCACGAAAGTCCCGGTGCGGGCGACGGTCTGAGGAAAGTTTTCCGTATTCAGCAGTTTGGCGATGCCGAAGTCGAGCAGCTTAGGTTTGCCATCCGCCGTGATCAGAAGATTCGAAGGTTTGAGATCGCGATGAACGATCAAATTCTGATGAGCGAACCGGACCGCGGTGCAGGCTGCGCGAAAAAGCTCGACTCGTTGGGTCGTATTCAGTTTCCGCTCGTCGCAGTACTCGTCGATGGGCTGCCCTTCGATGTGCTCCATCACGATGTAGGGCAAACCATCTTCGGTAGTGCCGCCGTCCAGAATGCCCGCGATGGCTGGATGGTGCAGGCGCGCGAGAATCTGTCGTTCGGTCAGGAAGCGGAGCCGGACCGATTCGGAATCGACACCACCTTTGACGACTTTTCATGGGCCAACAATGAGCGCTCCTAAAAGCCCCATTAAATGGGGCTTTGTGAAACTACCGCGTTTCAGTCCCCAGGCGTAAACGCCTGGGCTACGGGAAAAGTCATTCAAATTGGGTATTACACTTAAATCGCCGTGTCTTGCTTCCGATTTTTTCGAGGCGTATTCTGAGTCTCGGCGTGAATCAGACGATCTGTACAAAGTGCGGCGCGGCATTGATAGCGGGCACCAGTTTCTGCCGCCAGTGCGGTCAGCCTTCAATCGAATCGGAACAGGTTACCGCCACCTTCGGTCAGTCGCCGGATGCATCGACAACGAAGCGCCTTGATCCACGGCCAACTACTCCTCGTTACGATGTTGGGGCTGAATCCTTAGCGTCATCGTCCGCTGCCCTGCCGTCGAGAGCTACACGCTCGTGGTCGAAACCTCTCGCCATCGGCATAATGCTTTTGCTCCTGGTGTTGATTTCCGTCGGCGTGATTTGGTCGCTGCGACGCGGAAGCCGAACCGCGAGCGCTAATCAGGTCAGTAGATCGCTGATCTATCCCGGCTCGCGGACCGTAGTCGACATCGGGGATCGCGGCGGCGCCGTATTGCAACTCGAATCGTCCGACCCACTCGACAAGGTGCGCGACTGGTATGAAGTAAACCTCAAGCCTACAAAGACCCTGCGCGTTACCTCCACTTCAGTCATCCAGAAGAACGGAAACGTCACCGTGACCCTGGTATCTGAAGACAAAGTTACCTCAATTGTGATTAAAGAAAACCGATAAGAGGATAAACTTCGCATTGCCGGGATGACACTATTCAGGTGCTCATGAAGCGTCCTTCTTTGATGAATTGAATCCAGCCCTCTTGGTCAAACGGCTTTTCACCGATTGCGCAGATCCAACCCTTGCTCCGCTCCTCAATTATTTAATTCTCTGAATACCCGGCGGTCGTCAGCAGCTCACGATGCTCTTCTGCACTGAGGTACGCAGCAGCCGGAAGAAATTTCAAAAGACCGATGTTGGCTAATGCTGGCAGCGCGATGCTATTCTTTGCTCACCCAAAAAGCTAATTCCCGTACATCAGCGAAAAGCCATGCTGAGTCAATTCAAACATCCGCGCCGGGTCGTGATCACCGGAATGGGCTGTGTCACGCCGATCGGAATCGGCCGGCCGGCATTTTGGGAGGGCTTACAGAACGGCGCCAGCGGCGTGCGCCGCATCGAATCTTTTGATGTTTCAAAATCAACGGTAAAAATCGCCGCGGAAGTTCGGGGTTTTGATTGGGAGTCACAACTCGGACCGAAGGACCGCAAGCATGTGCCGCGCACAGTTCCTCTCGCCCTGGCTGCGGCGCGCGAGGCTTTTCAGGATGCGGGAATTGCGCCCGCCGATCTTTCACTCGAAGAAAGACAACAGATCGGAGTTCAGATCGGCACCGGCGGCGGCGGCCTGCCATTCGTCGAAGATCATTACGCGATTTGGTACAACGGCGGCTCGCACTCGAAAGCCAGCGTCTACATCATTCCCGCTGCGACCCATGGCACCTTGTCGAGCGAACTGTCGATGGCCTTCGGGCTGCGAGGTCTTTCGCATGTCATCTCAACCGGCTGCACGAGTTCGACCGACGCGATCGCATACGCGGCGCAGCACATCGCGCTGGGTCGCCAGGAGAGAATGCTGGCAGGGGGCGTCGATGCGCCATTGGCGCCGGGAATTTTGGCGGGCTTCAATCTGCTGACAGTTTTGACGACCGCATGGAACGACGATCCGCAACACGCCTCGCGGCCATTCACACTTAATCGATCGGGGATGGTGCTCGGCGAAGGCGCCTGGATTTATGTGCTCGAAGAGTTTGAATCGGCCAAAAAACGTGGCGCAAACATCTACGCCGAGATTACGGGTTACGGATCAACCTGCGATGCCTATCATCGAGTGCGTTTGCAGGAAGGCGGCGACGAGCCGGCGCGCGCGATGACTTTGGCGATGAATGACGCCGGAATCAACGCGAGTGAGGTCGATTACGTGAACCTGCACGGCACCTCGACGGTTTTGAACGACCGCATCGAAACGAACGCGCTGAAGCTCGCCTTGAATTCCAATTCGCGACGCGTGCCCATGTCGGCTACCAAATCACAAGTCGGTCACCCGCAGGGCGCCAGCGGCGCGGCCGGCCTGGGCGCGGCTTTGTGTGCCATGAAAACACGAGTCATCCCGCCGACAATAAATCTTGACGAACCCGATCCCGATTGCGACCTTGACTATGTTCCCCTCGAAGCCCGCGAAGCCGATGTCCGCGTGGCGCTTTGCAATTGCATTGGATTTGGATCGAAGAACAGCGCGCTGGTGATTCAGCGAGTGTAAGCGTTTATTCGAGAGCTTCCAGACGAGCGACGTCTGCTTTGTCCTGCGGTCTTCCGACAGCTCTTTTGTTCTTGAGCAGATGCGTCCGACTAATCACGGGAACGTCAAGTCCTTCGATATTCACGATCACCTGGTTTGGTTCCGCCTCTGAAAAATCAACCGCGGTGATTTGCGTGAGGATGTCGATGCGACGTGGAGTAACTCCCAATTGGATAACGGTACCCGCGGTGGTCAAATCTTGCTTGCTAAATCCTGAAAGCGGCGCGCCAAACTTTTCCAGCGATTTCCAAACTTTCAATGCGTTCTCGTTCGAGCATTTTATCCATAGATCGATGTCCCCGGTTGCTCGCGGAAGACCATGCGCTGCAACGGCGTATGCTCCGACGAGCATGAACTCAACTTTCTCTTCGCAAAACGCGGATAATATGTCGCGGAAGTCTGAGTTCAGCAATTGGCTCTCCTTTGAAAGCCCAGGCATCGAGTGCGAGCTGCCACATCATCTCGAGACGTTGCGCGGGCGTAGTCAATCGAAGTTCGTCGTCGCGATCCTGTTCTTCAAGTTTGGAGACTCTTAGTTTTGGTGTCGTGAGTGGCATAATCTTCAGCGATTATACCATTTGCGAATTAGATCGTTTACTCGCATGTGATGATTGAAAAATTTCGCCAACGCAGTTACGAACTCGAGAACCTCGACAAGGGGACGTACACGCCGGAAGAATACGAAGGCGCCCTGGTTGAGCTGCGCCGCATCAATGAATGGCTGGGTGATAAGAGTGCTTTGCAGGATTCGCTCTTGAAGGAAATCGAACGATGCGATTTGAAATCATTTTCGGTGCTCGATGTCGGCGCCGGCTCGGGAGAGTTGCTGCGCGTGACGGCAAAATGGGCGCGCGAAGCGAAACGTGAAGCATCTCTCTTCGGCGTCGAATTGAATGTGCGATCGGCGCAGGCGATTCTCGAAGAGTCTTCGGACTATCCCGAGATAAGTTCCGTGCGCGGGAACGGATTGACACTGCCGTTTCGAGACAAATCGTTTGACTATGCAATTCAGTCGCTGACTCTGCATCACTTTGATGATGAAGCGGCGGTCAAGCTGCTGCGGGAGATGGCACGAGTCGCGGCGCGCGGGATTTTCGTGATCGATTTGCATCGCAATCCGGTGGCCTATTTCTTTTACACGACGATTGGCCGGCTGTTCCTGCACAATCGCCTGATTCGCGAAGACGGCGCGCTTTCGATTCTGAGAAGCTTCAAACCGGATGAGATGAGAGAATTGGGCCGTAACGCCGGCCTCAAAGAGATCAAAGTCGAGGAGCACTTTCCTTCGCGTTTGATCTTGAGCGCGAATACAAATGGTCATCTCTAGCTGCGCCTTTGCCGCCGCACATTGCGGAAAGGCTATGCCTTTCCGGGAGACGTAAATCAAGTTTGAGGCTACGCCTCAGCGAAGGCGTAGCCTTGAATGAAATAGCCAAATACGGAAAGCCGCAGGCTTTCCGCAATGTGCGGCGGCAAAGCCGCGAGACATATGACTAGCGCCTCATCCAACTACGACGTAATCATTGCCGGTGGCGGCCCGGCCGGGTCGAGCACGGCGATTCATCTGGCGATGCGTGGCGCCCGCGTGCTGCTCATCGAACAGAAGAAATTTCCGCGACCCAAATTGTGCGGCGAGTTCATTTCTCCCGAGTGCGCTTTTCATTTTGAAAGGCTGGGCGTGGCGGAACAGATGTTTGCAGCCGGTCCGGCAACACTGAGTGAAACAGTCTTTTATGCGCGCAGCGGCGCCCGCGCGGTCGTTCCCAGTTCGTGGTTCGGATCGAGCGGAGTGGCGCTTGGCCTCAGTCGCACCGAGATGGACGAGCGTCTGCTTCGCCGCGCTGCCGCCGCCGGCGTGCACGTAATCGAAAATGCCTCCGTTTCGAATTTGATAATCGAAGAGGGATGCGTGCGCGGCGTTACGGTGAGACAGGAAACAACCGAGACGATCTTTCGTGCACCCATCACAGTCGACGCGACTGGACGCTCGCGAGCATTGACCCGGCATTTGATCTCGCGGACGAAAACTCCAAAGCGTCCGCCGATGGTTGCTTTCAAGGCCCATCTTGAAAACACCAGCGTCGAGCCCGGCGCCTGCGAAATCTATTTTTATCGAGGCGGCTACGGCGGCTTGAGCACGATCGAGAATGGCCTTAGCAACCTTTGCTTCATCGCATCAGCCGGCGATGTGCGCGCGTGCAACGCCGATGCTGATCGCGTGATGCGTGAGATCGTTTGTCAGAACCGGCGGGCGCGGCTGACCTTGCAGGAGGCGCGGCTTCACTCAAACTGGATGGCGGTATCTCTCGAGGGGTTTGGCCGGTATCGCGTCGCTCCGGCCGGCGGCCTGCTGGCGGTCGGGGACGCGGCCTCTTTTATCGATCCGTTTACGGGTAGCGGCATGTTGATGGCGATGGAGAGTGGCGAGTTGGCCGCGAACGCGATCGGCGAATTTCTTGAGAGCCCGGAAGATGCTTTGTCCGTCGATCATCTAAGCGAACGCTATTCTGCCGCTTACCAGCACCGCTTTGATTCACGCCTCAAGCTTTGCTCACTCATGCGCAAAGCCGCTTTTCTGCCCGGCGTCGCGGAGTTTGCCGTTCGCCTCTTCCGCGCCAGCGATCATGTGCGACGCCGGACCGCGAAGGCCACGCGGGGAACGGCTCGCGAAACTTATTCACTGGCTACGCGGACGAGGTAGCGATCTCTGCGAATCACAAGCCGTCACAATTGTGGTAAGTGGTTCAGTTTGACTCCCTCTCCCTTTGGGAGAGGGTCGGGGTGAGGGCTTAATACGGCAAGCCAGGATTGATTCACCGGCCCTTAGCCCGTTCTCGAGACGAGCCGCCAGTCAATTCTTCAACGTCGTTGATGCTGCGAAGAATTGCTGAACGGATTGCGGGCTGAAGCCCGCAGCGACGTGGTGTTGCAGTTTGCGCTCAGGCCCTCACCCCAACCCTCTCCCAAAGGGAGAGGGAGTCAAACTGCACCATTGCGCAATCGACAATAACTCTTGCCACATGAGGTGTTTTTAAGGTACAAAACTGCCGAGTCTCCCGTATTTATGACCGGATAAGTTCGACAAGCACCCCCCACGAAATTGTTTAGTTGTTTCCTCACCGTCGGGCAGTCCGGTTAGTACTTTGACGAGAACGACCGCGATACGCGAGATCGAGTCTCGATAAATTATCGCCAGATTTCACGTTAGCTGAAAAGGAGATACGAAGATGTTTTGTTCCCTCAACCGGTGGTACAAATCCTCAGTGCAGCTTTTGCTCGCTGGTTTGGCTGTCTTGATCTGTTTCAGCGCGGCGATGTCGCAGGCCCAATCGAACGCGGCGGACCTGCAGGGTACCGTTCGTGATCAAAATGGAGCAGTCGTAGCGAATGCCTCAATCACCGTTCGCAATTCCGCGACGAATGTCTCGCGCGAAGCGACCACGAACGACGAGGGATACTACAAGATTGTAAATCTACCTCCGGGCGACTATGAGCTGACGGCCAAAGCTACGAGCTACAAGACCGCCGTCATCCAGTCGGTAAAGCTGACCATCGGCCAAACGATTAATCAGGACGTGCCGCTGGAAGTGGGCGACCTTACGGCGACGGTGACAGTAACATCGGTCGCTTCGACCCTGGTCGAGACCACCAACTCCACAGTTGGAGCAGTTATCGATCAGCAACGAATTCAAAATCTTCCAATCAACGAGCGCAATTACCTGTCGTTCGCGATGACGAGCTCTACCGTCGGCCGCGACAACGGCAGGCCGATTGGTCCGGCGCCGACGACGGGTCTTAATTTTGGAGGACAGCGTGGCCGCTCAAACCTGGTGCAGGTTGATGGTGCGGACAACACTGATAATTCAGTTAACGCATCGCGATCGACTGTGAGCCAGGAAGCCGTCCAGGAATTTCAAGTGGTGAGTAATTCCTTCGCGGCCGAGTTTGGCCGGTCATCGGGCGGCGTGGTTAACGTCGTGACGAAGTCCGGAACCAACGATTTACATGGAAACGTCTTCGGCTTCTTGCGACACAAGAGCTTCCAGGCCCGCAACGCTTTCGCGCCAATTGCCGATCCGGCTTTCACACGCGCTCAATACGGCGGCACGCTGGGAGGAGCTTTCAAAAAGGATCGCACCTGGTTTTTCGTGGCCTTCGAACAACGGCAGCGTCACGAGTCCGGCTTTTTCACGAGCAACGTGTCGCAGGGTCTCACGTCATCAGTCACGATACCCGTCATTCCGGGCGTGAACCCGGTGGCGCGCACGTTCACTGGCTTAACTGCGGCGCAGGCAACTTTCGTCAATACCCTGGTAGCGTCCGGCGTGGCCGCGAACATTTGCGGCGCGCGCGCGTACGCCTTTTTTGCCACGAGCGGGAGCAGCACGGCCCTGACCGGAAGCAATCCGCTGACGTCGCCGAACGATGGCAGCGTCTGTCCCGCGATCAGCCCGATTCTTCCGGGGGCGGTCGGCCCGCGTTTCCTTCTTTCGGGCGCGCCCGTGCCTTCGGCAACCGCGAATGCCGCGGGTCAACTCATAGCTTTTCGACCTTTGAATTTACTGGACCGGGTCTTTCCGGTGACGGACAAGACCACCTTCAATTCAATTCGCATCGATCAGGTAGTGACCAAGAATAACCATCTGACGATGCGCTTTGGCTATAACCCAAGCTTGATCACCGGCATTCAGGTCGAATCGCAAAATCAATCGCTGGGCCAGAATGATGTTTCGCGCACGGGCATTCAGAGACTCAAGGATTACTCGTTCGTGGCGACGCTGGCTTCGACGCTGAGCGGTAATATGGTGAATGAACTGCGCTTCAATTTTGGCGAACGACGCGCGGTATTTCAGTCAAATAACCTCGACGCCGTAGCTTTCAATATTTCCGGCACCGCGTTCATTGGCCGCGAGCTTTTCTCGCCGGTGGTGCGCACGGAAACTCGTTATGAATGGACCGACACAATTAACATCGTCAAAGGCAATCACACGTTCAAGTTTGGCGGCGATTATGCTTCGGTCAACATTCCGTCGGCTGTCTTCGAATTGAATTTTGCCGGACTTTTCAATTTCGGCGGTCTCGCTGCCACCTCGGTGAATGCGGCGTTCGCCGGCGCTCCCGATTTCACTCCGGTTCAGCAATACGGCCTGGGTCTGCCGACGAATTACATTCAAGGCTTTGGAAATCCGGTCAGCAAACTCAGCAACAAGCCCATCGCCTTTTTTGGCCAGGATTCATGGAAGATCGGCAAGCGCCTCACCGTGAACTATGGCGTTCGCTACGATTACGAGATAACTCAGCAGATTCCTACGGTTGGATTGACTGACCCGCTTTCGGGAATCAGGCTGTCAGCGGCCGATATGTTGGCCGCCCAGGACGCGATGGGTGTGCAGCAGGGATTTCCCCGCGACAAGAACAATTGGGCGCCGCGCTTCGGCTTCGCCTGGGATGTTAGCGGCAATCAGAAAACAGTGATTCGTGCGGCTGCCGGAATGTTTTACGATCATCCATTGCTGGCGATTGCTTTTAACTCAGACATCGCTGATGCAGCCCAGCAACAGCAGGGCATCCTAACGCCGCAGGGTGGTCCGGCGCCGACTGCTTTGCTCAACGCCACGCAGGTATTTCAGGGCACGGTCTGCACCGCGGCGAGTGCTAATCCGATATGTCCGCCCGGGTTTACAACGCCGGGTACGGCGGCCACCGCGCAATATCAGTTTGGGCGTCAGCGCTTCAACGATCAAACTTTCCCGGGCTTCGGCCCCGTGCTTCCGTTCACGCTGCATGTGAGACGGGACTTTAAATACGCCTATGCGAACCAGGCGAACTTCACGATCGAGCGGCAGCTAACGAAAGACATGGCGATCTCCGGCAGCTACTTGTTCGTCGGCGCTCATCACCTGCCACATCCACTCGACATCAACGCGCCCAGGACTGATTTGCAAATCGAGAATTTCCGGCGCTGCATGAATCGCTTGCCAACTAGCACCACTGAAGCTCTAACGGTGTCTCCGACGGCTTGCTTAAACATCGTGGCGCAGCCGATTCCGGGCTTAATCTCAGTCACGACTCGCGGCGGAGTCATTGCTCCGGCGGCGGCCAATTTCTTCCGGCCCAACGCGCCCAACTATTTCCTCGTGCAGGCTTTGACCGGAGGCGCAGTCACGCCGGCGGTACTGAATGGCGCGCTGGCCGCGAGCGGCACGCTGCGCACGCCGGGCACCGTCTCGCCGTTTGGATCGATCAACGCGCAGACATCAGACGGCAATTCGACTTATCACGCGATGAACCTCGATCTGAAGAAGCGCTTCTCGAAAAACTTCCAGTTCCTGGCTTCTTACACCTGGTCGCATTCGATCGATGACTCGTCAGATTTGCAGACACTGCTGCTGCCTCAGGACAATCGGAACTTTGCCGCTGAGCGCGCCAACTCGCTGTTCGATCAGCGCCAGCGCTTTGTGTTCAGCGCCGTGTTTGCTTCACCGCCGAGCTGGCGTAGCGGCGACAGCCTGCACAAGTTTCTTGCTGACTTCACCCTGGCGCCCATTTTTGAAATCTCGGCGGGACGTCCTTTCAACATCCTGAGCAACCAGGACACCAATAACGATCAGTCGAACCAGACGGATCGACCGTCAGTTACGTCGGGTGGGATACTTTGCGTGCCGGGCACGACGGGTTGCACGCCGTTGATTACGAACGGGCAATTCTCAGCCGGCGACCTCTCACGCAACATGGGACTCACGCACAGCTTCATGTCATTTGATATGCGTCTTGCACGTAAGATTCGATTTGGAGAGCGCGTGAACCTGGACATCATTGCGGAAGGTTTCAATCTCTTCAATCGCTTCAACGAAGCCGCCGCCTCGCCGTTTATCGACGACGTGAATGCGTTTCGCCAACGGGCAGGCAACGGCCGTTATTACAGCCGGCCCACCGCCGCCTTCGACCCGCGACAGTTTCAGTTTGGATTGAAGCTGAATTTCTAACGACGGCTTGCGAGAGCACTTAAACAAGAAAGGCGCGGCTTTTGAGGCCGCGCCTTTTTTTGTACCAGCAGTTAACGTGCGTTAGCCGGCTTTGGCCACTTTGGCCTCTCCCAGCATTCTTTCCAGCGCCGGCTCCATAACCTTTGTTCCGTATTCGCCGGCGGCAAAGCTCTTCAGCTTGTGCTGATCGTCGAATAAGTAATACGCGGGCACGTAGCCGTGCTCGTTTTGAAAAGCATCGCGCAATTTGTGATCGTTATCGACTGCTCCGGGATCTTTGATTTTATATTGCGTCACGGCTTCGCGCACAGCACTAACGTCTGTATCGGCCGGATAACGCGGCATGTGAATCGCGACCAGGCGCAAGCCCGCCGGCGCGTATCTTTCTCGCCATTCGGCGACGCGCGGCAGGTTGTCCTTGCACATACCACAACTCAAGGACCAGAAGTGAATCAGCACGGGCCGACCTTCGATCTCTTTCGCGATCTCGTCCGCCGAACCTTTCAGCCATTCAGTTGCGCCCTCCAGTGAGGGCAAGGGGGTTCCAATTCTCATGGGCATGATTGGTTAAATCTCCTCTCTGTGAAACTCCGTGGTTCTCTGTGCCTCTGTGTTGAAAACTAATTCTTAACCACAGAGCCACAGAGACGTCAGGAGGATCACTGAGACCTTTACGTCTTGATTGTTTCCTGACCGGGCCGCCACTCTGCCTGGCACAGGCCGCCGGTCTGTAAAGCCTGAATCACGCGCAACGTCTCTTCGGCCGAGCGACCAATGTTCAGATCGTGCACGACCTTGTAACGCAGGACGCCTTCCGGATCGATCACAAACAGGCCACGGAGCGCGATGCCGCGATCTTCAATCAGCACGCCGTAATCGCGCGACATCTTCTTGGTGATGTCCGCGCCCAACGGGAAGCGCAGGCCTTCAACACCGCCCTTATCGCGCGGCGTCTGTAACCAGGCGCGATGCGAAAAAGCGGAATCGGTAGAGATACCGATGAGTTCGGCGCCGACGCCTTCGAAATCGTCATAGCGATCACTGAACGTGGTCAATTCGGTTGGACAAACAAAAGTGAAATCCAATGGATAAAAAAGCAGGACGACCCACTTGCCACGATAATCGGAAAGCTTAACCGGCTGATCAAGTTTCTGAATATTCTTGGTAGATGGAACATCAAAATCAGGTGCGGGCTTGCCGACCTGGGCACTCTCGTATGCGGTTGCTATTGCTGCTGACATTCTTCCTCCTCTAAGGTTGATTGTTTGCCGCGAAGTCGTTCTTCGCGACGTTTTCAAATTAAGACAAAGTTCTATTTAGGTTCACGACATTTGGGACAAAGACCAACCAAAGTCAGGTGCACCGATTCAGCCTGAAACCGTGACGCCCGCGCCGCCGAACGAAGCAGGGCTACGGTTCCGGGCAAGTCAAAATCCACCAGCTGGCCACACGCCGAGCAGATGGCGTGATCATGGCGATAAGTCTCGCTGTCGTAACGGCTTGCGCCCCTGCCAAAAGAAGCAATCTCGCGCACCAGCCCGGCCTCCTTCAAATAACGTAATGAGTTGTAGACGGTAGCAAAACTGATTCCCGGCATTGTCTTACGGGCTTCGTGAAATACTTCGGCCGCGGTGGGATGAACATCTTCGGTGCGGACCACGTCGAGCACCAGGCTGCGCTGGCGAGTCAGGCCAGGTTCGCGCCGCTGGTCGTTCCTTTTGGATTTCTTCGTTGTGGCCATGAACTTAGAATTATAATAATTCTAAATCTAGAGTCAAGCGAAGCAGCGCGCTGGCAGGTCGTCAATGTGAAAATAAATGTCCGACAAACTTCAGTTTGTCGACCAGTCTTCGACAAGCTAGAGCTTGTCAGAAATCGAACTTGAATGACTCACCTAAACGAGTTAGTCTTGAAATTGGTTAAGCAAAACATTTTGGTCTTACGAAGGAGGATTCGATCCAATGCCTGAAGTTGGAGACGTCGCTCCGGATTTCGAGTTGAAGAGCCACCTCGAGAAAGACAAGAAGGTGAAGCTCTCGGATTTTCGGGGCCAGAAAAATGTAGTCATCGCCTTTTATCCGCTGGCCTGGACGCCGGTCTGAACCGCGCAGATGCCCGCGTACGAGGCCGACCTCGAACGCTTCGCGGGCTATGATGCTCAGGTCCTGGGCATCTCAGTTGACAGCGTTCCCTGCAACACTGCCTGGGCCAAAAGCCTGGGTGGCCTTTCCTACGATCTTCTCAGCGACTTTCATCCCAAAGGCGAAGTAGCTAAAGCTTATGGTGCTTATCGTGATAACGATGGTATCTCTGAGCGGGCACTTTTTGTCGTGGATAAGGAAGGAAAGCTGGCGTACAAGGACATTCACAACATTGCCGATCAGCCCGACAATGAAGACTTGTTCGACGTGCTGAGGAAGCTGTAAGAAGACCGAAGGTCAGACTGGTAGGTGTCGGATGCTGGCGACCCAGCGTCTGAAGTTTTGCTGTTCGGTTCCTTGCTAGTAAGACCAGCATTAACATCTATTCTGCTAAGAATATGCCGGTCCCGGGAACTCGCATTCGTTCGATCCATTCCTTAAGTGTTTTGCGATCGGCTGCGCCGAACAGATGTTCAAGTTCAGTAATGTCTTTCCATTCAATCGACCGAATTCGCGACCATGGACTAGTTTCAATCGAAGCGTTGGTTGATTCGCACAGTTCAATTCCAATTTGGGCGCCCAAAAAGCCGAACTTTTCTAAGACCTCGTCAAGAAACGGTGTCGGATCCATCGTGCCACCGGGCTTGGTTCGATCAACAGACTCTCTTAAGAATTTTCCAAACATTTTCCCGACTTGCATCGCCACTTCGCTTGCTGAGGGATCGGCCCTGTATTTCCTGAACAGGGAAATAAAAGGCGTGATCGGTTCCGGTGAGTCGATTCTGCCAAGTCTGTATAGGAGTTGAAGTACGATGGCCTCAAACACCTCGGCTCTCACCCTGAGGAATCCTTCTGCACCTGTTTTGATTATCTCGATGAATTCTGAATGGTCTAGATGCTGTAACAGTTCTGGATAGGATAAAGCTACACCTGATTTGTAGAAACCACTTCTGTTACCGCATCTGGAAACGTCCCCGCCGCAAAGTGAATACTTCCCATTCTGTTCCTTCCGATACTACCTTTGATAACTTCTCATCGCGCGAAAAACTATTATCTGACACTTCTGATTCTTAGATTACTAAGCTAACATCTAAATGGAAACTTGCAATGACCATCTCCAGAAAGTGCGTACCGTTCACACCTTTTGATCGTGAGCTCTCGAAAAGCACGATTGCGATCGTAAGCGCGGGCGGAGTGCACCTGAAAGATCAGGACGCTTTCAATATTGCTGACGAACTCGGCGATCTCACCTACCGCGAAATTCTGCCGGACGTGGATTCATCGCAATTGATGGTGACACATCATCACTACGATCACACCGATGCCGATCAGGACATCAACGTCGTCTTTCCGATCGATGTGTTGCGCGATCTGCAAGCTGAAGGCTTCATCGGCGGCATCGCAAAAAAGCACATCGGCTACATGGGTTACACGATGCAATTGAAAGCCATGTACGAAGGGACAGCGCGCGAGATTGCCAACGACATCGACAAAGCTTCGCGCGCTGATGCCGTCATCCTCACTGGTGGTTGACCAAGCGTCTGTCACCGCACGGTCGTCGCGGTCCAGCGTGAAATTGAAATGAAGGGAATCTCGACGGTCCTAATCACCGTCAGTCCGGAAGTCTCTGCGCAAATGCGCCCGCCGCGCTCGCTCTATCCCAAAGGATTCAAAATTGGAAACAGTCTTGGTCGTCCAGGTATGCGCGATTTACAAAAGAAAGTCCTGCGTGATGCGCTCAATTTATTGCATGAAAACACGCGGCCCGGTGAAGTGGTGACCGTTGAATACCCCGAATACGGAGAGCAGTACGAGCCGCCGAGAGTGAAAAAATTGGGATAATCATCGCTTCCTGTGATCGAGATCACATATGAGCTGATAATCCGAAGACTTTTGCTCGACAACGTCAACTATCGGCGTTTAGAATTGGAGCCGGTGAAAGTCCTCCTGAAAAAAGTATTGAAGTTGCGGCTGATCATGGCAATCGCGCTCACGTGCTGGTACGCCGGCACCGCTTGTCTCACGGTGAGTTTTGCTCGCAGCACGATGGCCGAAATGGATGACGTGGCGCAACCTGCGGCGCAGGCGATTTCGGGCTTACAAAAATCCGCAGCCGCGCATGCTTGTTGTCAGGCGCGACATAGATCGTTACAGCGAACCACAATTGCTTCCAGGGCGCGCCTCGATAACGCTGAACAGGCGCAGGTAACTTTGCCGGCGACCCCCGCGCCGGATTTGATGAAGTGTTGTCCTCTAACCAACGGCAATGTCCTCGTTGCGTCGCGTTACGATTCTCAAAACGACACCGCCGCTGCGGCCAGCAATGGCTCTTCCGTATTTTTCTTCACCAGCTTCATTCCTAAACCAGTCGCGGTCCCGCTGCGTCTACCTAATAGAGATCAATCCTATCTGCTCGGTTGTGCATTTCTGATCTAGAAATCTGCCCGCAAGAAAACTGCACGTAACGGTTTTGCTTTCCAGAGACCGTCAATTAGGCATCAGTTTTTCAATCCTGATGTCAGGCAATAATTTCCAGAGGAGAAATGATCATGAATAGATTTCGAAGAATGATTCCGGGTCTCGTGCTCGGACTCACACTTTCAATCGCGGGCGCCGGCTTTGCGCAAAGCATGTCTCAAGCAAAGACGGACGATGAAAAGGAAGCATGTTGCTGCATGGCTTCAGGCTGTTGCGGCGACTCGTGTCCGATGAAACAGGGCGAAAAGAAGAACCACGCCGGCGCGGCTGACAAGCATGCGTGTTGTTGTGGGGATTCTTGCGCGATGACAAAGGACAGCTCCATGAAAGACGGAGCGATGAAAACGAGCGCCAAGGCCGATAAGCACTCGTGCTGTTGCGAAGGCGATTCGTGCGCCATGATGAAAGATGGAGCGATGAATCACGACGCGATGAAACCAGGCGCCGCCAAGGCCGGTAAGCACGAAGGATGCTGCGGCGATTCCTGCGACTTGAAAGACAAGAAAGAAATGAAGAGCAAGTCGTAAGACTGCACCATCAAACTTTCTTCAACTCGGGCGCGGCGCTTGTTTCAGGCCGCGCCCGAAATTTTTTGGGCATTCATACGCTTAATTCACTTGAGGCGGAGACGAGCTGCGGAGCAGCGGCAGATCTAAGCCCAAGGCAAGGCTTTGCGAGCCTTGGGTAAATAAGTAGTTAGATTTGCAGAGCCGCGAAGCGGCGTCAGAACGTGCGTACAAGAGTGGCACTGATTGCCGGTGTTCCAGTCGCCCCCTCGGGGCTCAATCATTTTAGTTGGTTTCGTCCCTTAGGCTCACAAAGCTTCGCCCAGGGCTTAGCTCTGGCGCTGCTCGGCAGCTGGTAGCGCGCTAGTCCTCGTGCACTGTCGGCGCGTCCGCGTGCGGAACAAAACAGGTGCGGCAGCGAGCTTCGTACATCCCCGCGCCGCCGACAGCGACGCGTTCTTCCGATTCAAACGTTCGTTGCGTGTAGTTGGCGGGCTGGCCGCACTTCATGCAGATGGCGTGGGTCTTGGTGATGTACTCGGCGATGGCGAGCAGTTGCGGCATTGGCTCCCAGGGTTTGCCGGTATAGTCCTGATCCAGTCCTGCAATGATCACGCGTACGCCGCGTTCAGCCAGTTCATTGGCAATGGCGATCAGTTGGTTATCAAAGAATTGGCCTTCGTCAATGCCCACGACTTCGGTGTCGGGCTCGACCTTCGCGCGAATTTCTTCGGACGTGCGCACGTTGGACGATTCGTGCTTTATTTCGGAGTGCGAAACGATGTGATTATCCGAGAAGCGCGAATCGATCTCAGGTTTGAAGACCTGAACTTTCTGTCGCGCAATTTTGGCGCGCCGCAAACGGCGAATTAATTCTTCTGATTTGCCGGAAAACATCGAGCCGGCAATCACCTCGACCCACCCCGCTTGCCTGGTGCCGGGATGCTCTTTGCGGGCGGGAACTTCATTTTCATCTGGTTCAATGCTGCGAATCATTTTGACTGTGGTGCTCATTATCCTTTGATCCGAATCGATCTTTTTTTGCGAACGCTGCAGTCTAAATCAAAGCGATTCAATTCCCAAAAGCAAAACATCCACAGATTACACGCAGAGTGTCAGTACCACCTGCGTCAGCAGGTGGGATCAGGAAGTGACATTAGGTCTCACTTGCCCCAGCCGCCGCCGCTCGGTGTCTCGATGCGGACGCGGTCGCCGGGATTGAGCTGTCGATTATCTTTTGATCGCAACTGTTCTTTGGCGCCATCGGCGCGAATCACGAAGGCCCGGCCGCGTTCGCCGTCCTCGCCGCCATGTAGTCCGTAAGGTGCGCGCTTGCGGCGATCTGAAAGCAAGGCCATGTTCGCGGACGCGAGCGTTTCGATTTCACGAATTGTGCCGTCGCCGCCCTTTTGTTTTCCTTTGCCGCCTGAACCTTTACGAATTCGATATTCGCGAACGCGCAAAGGGTACGCGTACTCGAGCGCTTCCGCCGGCGTGTTCAGGCTGTTGGTCATGTGGCTGTGCGTGGCGCTCATGCCGTCGAACTCAGCGCGCGCGCCCAGCCCGCCGGCCACGGTTTCATAATAAGAAAATTCGCCGCCGGTGCGCGGGTCGATGCCGCCCATCGTCAGGTTGTTCATCGTGCCCTGACTTGCCGCTGGAATCCGCTCGGGAATTGCTTTTGATAACGCTCTGAAAACGGTATCGACGATGCGCTGCGACGTCTCGACGTTCCCGCCGGCGACAGAAGCGGGGTGCCTGGCGTTCACGACAGTTCCTTCCGGGGCGATGACTTCAATGGGCTCGATCAGACCGGCGCTTGCCGGCACGTCACCTGAAAGCAAGCAGCGGAAACAATACGACACCGCCGAAACCGTGATCGCTTCTACGGCGTTCACGGCGCCGGCAACCTGGGGCGAGCTGCCGGTGAAATCGACGCGCGCGCTATCGTCTTTGATCGAGATACTTACCCGAATCGGAATTTCTCGATCGACGATGCCGTCATCGTCAAGCGCGTCTTCCGCCGTGTATGTCCCGTCCGGGATGGCGGCGATGGCGCGCCGCATCCTGCGCGCGGAATAGTCGATTAAGTGCGCGGCGTAATCGCGAGCTTCCTTTTCACCGCGACGTTCGACAATTTCGAGCAGACGCATCTCGCCGGTCTTCAAGCTCCCGATCTGCGCTTCGAAATCAGCTCGCCGCTCATGACTGCTGCGGACGTTGGTGAGAATTAACTTCATCACGTCGGCGCAAACTTCGCCGCCGCGGACAATTCTGATCGGCGGAATCCGCACGCCTTCGCCATAGACATCGGTCGCCAGCCCCATCGATCCCGGCGTGGCGCCGCCGATGTCCGCATGATGAGCGCGGTTGGCGACGTAGAAAAGCGTCCGTTGTCGGTTGTCAGTTGTCCTTTGTTTTCTCCTGACAACTGACGACTGACCACTAACCACTGACGAAATCAAAGTGACATCCGGCAAATGCGTGCCGCCCGCAAACGGATCGTTGAGCGCGACGACGTCGCCCGGGCCTATTTCAACTTCGCGCAGAGCCGCGGCCACAGCCATCGGCATCGAGCCAAGGTGCACCGGCATGTGATCGCCCTGGGCAATGACTCGACCGTTTGCATCGAACACGGCGCAGGAGTAGTCGCGCCGCTCTTTGATGTTTGGAGAGAAAGACGTGCGGCGCAGCGTCACGCCCATCTCTTCCGCGACGGAAGTGTAGAGCGCGCGGTAGATTTCCAAAGTGATTGGATCGAATTTCTTCATGGGTTCTAAATGCACGTTGTCGGAGTCAGTACCATCCGCGTCAGCGGATGGGATAATCCTCGCTCTAGAGAAATTACGTCTTGATCCCATTTGCTTACGCAAATGGTACTGACCCGCTGAGCCGGCTCGCCTGCTCACGCGGGCGGCACTGACTTTACAACTCAAGAATCAAGTTTCCATAAGCATCAACTGTCGCCCGCGTATCACTCGGAACCAAAGTCGTCGCCGAATATTCAGTCACGATACAAGGAACGCGCAAACGTTCGCCGCTCGAAATTTCTTCCCGAAGATACACGCCCGCGCGAACCTTCTTTCGCTCAAAATACGTTTCAACGAAATTGTGCGGCCGCGCGACGGCCCGTGACGATTCTCTTCGCGAACGTGGCATTTTCATTTTCTCGACCAGGCCACTTGATCGCAGGCGCACGCTGACGATTTCAACTACATTGTTTTCCTGCGCATAGCCATAGCGCGACTCGTGCGCGCGATGAAATGCCCTGGCAATGTCTCCGCGCGTTGTCTTGATTTGAAGTTCGAACGATTGACCCCTGTAACGCACCGCAAGAGATCGTTCGTGTTTTTGTTTTGGTTCGGAAAAGCCTTCGTGTCGCAAAGTTGCCATAGCTTGCTTTTCCATTTCACGAAAGATCGGCTCAAGTTTGCGGACTGTCTCGGCGCCGACTGGCATCATCACGGTGCGGCTCTGTTCCTTAATCACATCGGCCAGCAAGACTCCGACAGCCGACAGCGCTCCGGGCGATGCCGGCAACAGAACGCGCGGAATGCGCAGCGCGCGCGCCAAAGCCACCGCATGCAGCCCGCCGGCTCCGCCAAAGGGAATCAAAGTAAATTCACGCGGATCATGACCACGCTCGACTGAGATGTGACGGAGCGCGCGCTCCATGTTTGTCGTGACCACCTCGAGCACGCCCCGCGCGGCTTCAATCGCGTTGACCTTTCGCTTTGCTGCCGTCGACATTTCCGCGGCGAGTCGGTTCAATGCTTCACGTGAGCGCGCTTCGTCGAGCCTGAATTCACCACCCAGCAAACCTGCACCCGGAAAGTGGCCCAGCACCACGTGGGCATCGGTCACCGTTGGTAAAAGCGAACGCCCGTAACAGGCGGGGCCGGGATCAGCGCCCGCCGATTCAGGTCCTACGCGCAACGAGCCGCCTTCATCGACTCGCGCGATCGATCCGCCGCCGGCGCCCACGGTATGAATGTCCATCATCGGAATCGCCACCGGCACGCCGGCGACAATCGATTCATTTGTCAGGCGCATGCCGTCGCGATCGCATAACGCGACGTCGGTCGAGGTGCCGCCCATGTCAAAGGTAATGATGTTTTCAAACCCCGCCGTCTTTGCCGCGCGGAGCGCGCCCACCACGCCGCCGGCCGGCCCGGAAAGAATTGTGCGCACGGGTTCGTGCGCGGCTGCTTCCGCGGAAATGCTGCCGCCTGAGGATTGCATGACTCCCAAAGCGAAAGACGGTCTTTGGTCTTTGGTCTTTGTACTTTGATCTGTTGTCAATGGATTCGCTGATGATTCTGAGAGACGCTTTAGATATTTGCCCATCAATGGTTGCAAATATGCGTTCACTACCACCGTCGAAGTTCGTTCGTATTCGCGATACTCGGGGAGAATTTGATGTGAGATGGAAATCGGCACGCCGCACGCGGCCAGCGCCGCGGCGATTTTCTGCTCGTGCTGAGGCACGATGAACGAGAAGAGCAGCGAGACCGCAATCGATTCACACTTCGCGCGCCGCACACTTTCCAGCAATGCGGCTACGTCACGGTCAGACAACGCTTCCAGAATTTCACCCGTCGCCGTCACGCGTTCTCTCACGCCAAATCTCAACTCGCTCGGAACCAACGGCTCAGGTTTTACCGCATTCAAGTTGTAAAGTTCCGGGCGCGCCTGGCGGCCAATCTCGATCACATCTTCAAAACCTTGCGTCGTCACGAGCGCGGTCCGCGCGCCTTTCCGTTGCAACAGCGCGTTTGTTCCGACGGTCGTGCCATGAATCACTTCGATTGACGTCCAGTTCGATCCGGTTTCTTCACAGACTCTCGCCAGTCCTTTGGTAATCGCTCTTGATGGATCATCCGGCGTCGAAGCCAGTTTGAAAATCTGCAAAGCACCGTTCGCCTCGAACACAAAGTCGGTAAAGGTGCCGCCGGTGTCTACGCCGATGCGGACTCTTCCTTTCGTTGCTTTTTTGTTCGTGTTCATTCGGCGCAACTGAATTGTTGAGGGCGTGGCAAGGCTATCTTTGCACTCGCGTAGTCGCGGCCAGACGAAAGCCGACGTGGTCGCCAGGGAAATCGGGCTTCTCAGGATCCCGCCATCCGCGGCGCGCTGAAGTTAAGTATTCCGGGGTATTGAAATGGGCGCCGCCACGAATCACGTGACTCTTGGCAGTGGTTTGCGTCACCCACGGGCGGCCGTCGTTGGGGGCGTCATTGTAATTGAAATGGATTAAGTCGGCGGTGAGTTCCCAGACATTTCCGCTCATATCATAAAGAGCATTGTTGTTCGGCAGCTTGAGTCCCACCGGATGGGTCGTACCTCCCGAATTTGATCCGTACCATCCGATGTCATTTACCGGGCCATAATAGTCTTCCGTCGTGCCCGCGCGGCAGGCAAACTCCCACTCGGCTTCTGAAGGCAAGCGATAAACATATTTGCCGTTCTGGTCGTTTAGCCTCTTGATAAACTCTTGCACATCGTCCCACGAAACCATTTCCACCGGACAATTGCCGCCGCAGGCTTTGAAGTTACTTGGATTGCTTCCCATAACTGACTGCCATTGCGATTGGGTGATTTCGTATTTTCCGATATAGAAACCCTGTCTGAAGTCGACGACGTGGATCGGCTGGTTGCTCATGTTGCCCATATAAAACGAGCCCGGCCGAATCCACACCATGTCGAGACCGATTCGGTCTGCCATGCTCTTTGGCGCACTCGCTGAGGAGTTCGATGAATTCGACAGATTGGTGTTCTTTGCCCATGGCCGCCAGATATACAAAGCGATCGAGGCAATCAACACAATCGCCAGCGCCGAGCCAAGCACCACGACGCCGGCGCCGATTATGGCGACGTTGTTATCTGACTTGGTCTGCTTCGAACTTATGTTTGGCGGTTGCGAAGCCACGGTTGAAACAATCGGTGGGCGCGAAGGCACGGCCGGCACGGGGAGGCGCATCGTCGGCGACGGCTGATGAGGTGTGCCACCGGTGACCTGCGGTTCGGTCATCTTCAAAGTTTCTGCCGTCGGCTGAGAGTGAGAGTCAGGCGCGGGCCGATCTTGTGGAATGGTTTGTGGCCTTTGGGGTGCAACCTCAGGTTGGTTCGCCTGTCGCAGAACCCTGCGCATTTCGGCCGCACTCTCGAGGCGCTGATTGCGATTCAAATTCATCGCGCGGCTGAGCACTTCAGAGACAAACAGCGGAACCTGCGGATTTAACTCATGCGCCGGACGCAGCGGATCAGGCTTGCCTTCTTCCTTCTCGCCAACGCGCGACAAAGCATCAGGCGGAATCTTTCCAGTCAGCAGCGTCCAAACCGTCGCGGCGAGTGAATAAAGATCGCTGCGCGGATCGGTGCCGGCGCCGCGAATCTGTTCCAGCGGCGCATAGTTCGGAGTGTAACCATAGATACTCTTCGGCCGGCTGTCTGCATCGGCGGTAGACATTTGCCCGGCCGCGCCCTTGGCGAGCCCGAAGTCGAGCAAAACGATTCGGCTCTTGGGCGTGACTTTCAGGTTCGACGGCTTGATGTCGCGATGCACGATCGGCGGGTCATAAGAATGTAACTCTTCGAGCGCATCAAGAATTTGATCTGTCCAGCCCAGTACTTTGTCGACGGCAAACGGCTGCTCTCTTAATTCCAGCAGCTCGGCGAGATCGTGTCCCGACAAAAACTGCATGACCAGGAACTGTCCTTCGCCATGGGTGAAATGATCCATGACTTTAGGCAGCGTCGGATGGCTCAGGTTGGCGAGCAATTCGGCTTCACGACGAAACGCGCGCCGGTGTTCTTCTGATTTAGCGAAGGTCTCTTTGACGGCGACGATGCAATTCAGGTTCTCGTCCATCGCTTGATAGACGGTGCCCATGCCGCCATGGCCGAGTTCGCTGATGATGCGATAGCGGTCGCGAAGAATGGTGTTCGGGGGCAGCATTTTGGATTTTCGACGGTTCGTCCAGACGCGCGTATTGCCTTGGTTTGACTTAGCGGGTCTTTGCGCCTTGGCGTTTTTGCGTGAGATCTAGTCTCTTGTGAGGATGTTTCACGCAAAGGCGCAAAGCCGCAAAGAAAACCGCAAGGTAAGACACGACCTCAGACGCGCGCCATGTTGCCATTCGTCAAACCATCATGCAAGCTTTCTGAGTCCCGCTAGGGACGAAATATTTATAGGCTCGTGGTCTCTAATTTATTTTTGTGAGCCCGTTTACGGGCGACAGAATGTTTCGCTCCTCCGGAGCTCCAAACATTTTGCGCAGCGGTTCTATAAACATCTCGCCGCTACGCGGCTCTCACGTATCGGAAACCGAACCGTCAGGGAGGCCACCCGGGAATAAGTGCTCAAGAAAACGGGGCCTCTCGTGCCTCAGATCATGCACCAAACTCTCTCCCCAGATGGGCGCTTATGGTTTAGTATCTATGCCGCACGCTGGCGATCGAAATAAAGTACAAAAAAGATGCGACACACCTTCCTCCTGACGATTCTCCTTTTTGCCCTTACCCTTTTCGTTGTTGACCGCATCAGCACCGGCAGTCTCGCGCGCGGCACGCGGCCGGCAGCAACTCAGGGTCCGGCGTGTTCCTTTCCGCTTCCGAACGCGAGTGACATTGGCAGCGACAAATTTGAAACGCTGCTTTACGCGTTTATCGAACAGCGTTGTTACAAAGACTGGATCGCGGACCGCGAGATTCGTAACAGCGGCCCCTTCATTAACGGGAAGTCGTTCGGCACGCACAGCGCGGTGAAAGTTTTCTACTCGCCGGAAATTTGGGATTGGCTGAAGAAAAAAAATCGGGAAGGCGAAATCCCCGACGGCGCGATGATCGTGAAAGAGATGTTTCCTTCGCCGGCCAAACAGGACGCGAAGTTGAACGGCTGGACGGTCATGGTCAAAGACAAGAAGGGCGCGTATGACGGTTGGTACTGGTCCTATCATGCGCCCGGCTATGCGCCGGAAAATCCGACGATCGAATATCCCGATTCGGGTTTCGGTCTTTATTGCCTGCGTTGTCATGCTTCCGCGGAAAAGGAATCGACCTTCATCACCGCGAAAAACGTGGAAGGCGATCCCATCTCGTTCGTCATCAGAGTGCCGACGATGAGCAAACAGCCGGCGCCGAATAAGACCGAGCACGAGCAAGTTTCGAAAACCAAACAGATAGTCGGCGGCCCGTTCGGCACTGCGCGCAAAACTCCCGAGCCGAATTTCATAAATCTTTTCAAAGGCTTGCCGCTGGTTCCCGCCGCCGAAGTGCAGAAATTTCCCGGCGAGTCTTTCGATCATGTGGTCCCGGAGATGGGCGGCCCCAAAGGTTTCCTCACTTCGAGCCAGTGCCTGGGTTGTCACTCGGCTTCGCGCGAGAACATGGCCTTTCTCTTTGAAGATGAAGTGCAGCCGCCTTTGAATTTTTCGCCGTACACGGAATGGCGGGCGTCGATGATGGGATTGGCCGGCCGCGATCCAATCTTCCACGCGCAACTCGAATCAGAGAAGACGATGCGGCCGTCGCAAACGAGCTTCTTTGATAACACCTGCTATCGCTGCCACGGGGTGATGGGCCAAAGGCAGGTCGAGTTGGACACGCAGAAACCGTTTGAGCACCGCATGGTCTTTGCTTTGCCCGACGAGCCGGATGGAAAGTACGGCGCGTTAGCCCGCGACGGAGTCTCGTGCGCCGCATGTCATCGCATCGCGAAAGAGGAACTGGGAAAACCTTCCACGTTCACGGGACAGTTCAAAGTGGATCCGCCCAACGTGGTTAACGGCCCCTACAAGGATCAGGAAATCATTACCCAGCCGATGAAGAACGGTACCGGCATCACGCCGCAATTCGGCGAACATATCAAGACGTCGGCGCTGTGCGGCAGTTGTCACACGGTCATCCTTCCGGTGCTGGACGAGCGCGGCAAACCAGTCCTGGATAAGAATGGCAAGCCGAAAGAGTTTCATGAGCAAACGACTTATCCGGAGTGGGTGAATAGCGTCTATCAAAACGAGCGCGAGCCGATTGATCGCGCCAGTGCCCGCACCTGCCAGGACTGTCACATGCCGACCAAGTTTCTCAATCGGTCGCTCGTGTTTCGCATCGCCAACATCGAAGACGTCGAGTATCCGTTTACGGAAGGGCGTTTGCCGGACAAGGACATCAACGTGCGCGTGCGCGATCAATATTCGCGTCACACGCTGCTGGGCATCAATCAATTCGGATTGATGATGTTCGAACAGTTTCCGGACATCCTGGGCATTCGCACGACGGACTACATGTACGGCGAAGCGGTGCCCGGTCTTTTGACCGCGCAGAGTTCGGGTTACGACCTCGCGCGGCGGGAGACAGCCACGGTCACGGTCAATGAACTGTCGCGGACGGATAAGACGATCGAAGCGAAGGTCGAGGTGCGAAATCTGGCCGGTCACAATCTTCCTTCCGGCGTTGCGTTTCGCCGCGCGTTCATCACGCTCGAAGCGTTGGATGCGAACGGCAAAGTGGTCTGGGCTTCAGGACGCACGAACAGCGTAGGCGCGATCGTCAAAGGAACCAGCGAAGACATTCTGCCGACGGAGTTCTTTTTTGATCCCGCCACGCGCAAACAAGTCTGGCAGCCGCACCACGAAACGATTTCCGACGAGGGTCAGGTCCAAATCTACGAAGAGATAGTCGCCGACGTGAAGGGCAAGATCACGACCAGCTTTGTTGGTTTGGATAAGGTGTTGAAGAGCAATCGGCTGTTGGCCAGGGGTTGGCGCGAAAATGGTCCGTTTGCGGAATTCACGCGGCCGCACGGCGAAGCTGAACGCGATCCGGAATACATCAACAGCGCGGGCGCGACGGGCGCGGACAAAATCACTTATCGCATCCCGCTCAACGAGCGCACGGCGGGCATCGTCTCGGTGCGCGTGACGATGAACTATCAGGCTATCCCGCCTTACTACTTACGTGATCGATTCACAATCGGAAAAGGTAAGGACACTCAGCGGCTCGCGTATCTGACCAGTCACCTGACCTTGCCGGGCACGCCGATTGAAAACTGGAAGCTGGCGGTTGCGTGTGGGACGCGGCGTCTGGAAGACACGACGAGTCAGGCATGTCAGAAATGGTAGGCTGTTCAGGGCCTCGCGGGAGTGAGAGCTTGGGACATTGGTGTCATTGACCGAGTGCATTGAAAGATTTATCGTGAGTCAGTGAAGGTTCGCGACATCGTGAAGCTTATCGAACAGGACGGATGGTATTGGGTGCGAACCAAAGGAAGCCATCACCAGTATAAGCACTCGACGAAGCCGGGACTTGTCACCATACCTGGCAAACCTGGTGATGAAATGGCGGTTGGGACCTTGAATAACATCCTTAAGCAGGCAGGTCTGAAAACATGAAGAAATACCTAATCATTGTAGAAAAAACGGAAACAGGGTACTCGGCCTTTTCGCCTGATGTACCCGGATGCGGTTCTACAGGCGACACCAAAGAAGAAGTTGAACGTAACATCCAGGAGGCAATCGAGTTCCACCTTGAAGGCCTGCGTGAAGAAGGTTATGAAATTCCCGAGCCCTCTACGTACTCTTCATACATAGACATCGCGGCGTAGTAACACCTGCCTCTCGGGTTACACCTTCACGACACCATGAGTCTCTCAAGTATCTTAGCTCTGAATGTAATGCCCGACCCCTCCGATTGACGCGCTGAACAGAGTTAGCTATTGTCTGCTCACTCAAACAATCATGGATTTTCTACTTGCCTTCAACAGCGAAGCCGCCCTGGTCGGCGACATGAGCGGCAATGTTCGGACTGAACGACGCCCTGCACAACTGTCGCCGCAGGCGTGGGAGAATCGCCTGACCTTTGCTTATATCGAAGCCGAACACGGCAGCGAAGACGCGGGCGGCATGCCTTTTACCAACGCGACGGGATCGTTTCGATTTGAAAACGGCCAGGTGAAAGTGATGAAGGTGGAAGGCGTCAAACCTTACCAGACTTACTCAGATGAAGCTTCGGGATTGTCGGTCCGCGCGGTTTTCCTCGAACACTTGAATCAGTGGACAGTTTCTGAATAGACAACACGAGTGGGAACGCGGTCAGTACCATCTGCGTCAGCAGATGGGCTAAAGCGACTTCCTTAACCCACCCGCTCACGCGGGTGGTACTGACTCACTCTTTCTGAGGATCTGAATCCGATTCTTTCTCGCCGGCGTCAGCTTCTTTCTTCTCTTCATACGCAAACACGGCATCCTCGTTGATCGAGGGAAGCACTCCCGCGGCCAGCCGATCAAAAAATCGCTGCAATGGCCCGGGGTCTTCATTGGGTGTGCTCGTGCTGCTGACTTCATCCATCTCAAGCTCAAAGCGCGCGAGCTGCGCAGTTAAGTGAAGACATGAAGTGCAGCTTACCAGGTGTGAGATCACCGACAACGATTCAGCATCTTCGAGTCGTCCTTCGACAAAGGCATTGACCACGTCATCATCCGGGTGAGCCGCGGCCGAGCTGGACAGATTCTTGTCGCTGAGACGAGCCTTGAGGCGAATATCGATCAGCCGCCGCATCGCGGCTGTTTCGAAGTCACCATTTTGTTGCTCGGGATGCTTCATGAAGCGGTTTCTGCTCTCACGTCCTCGCCGGTACGCAAGCCTTCTGTCACCGGCGAGATCTTAATTGTCTGCGCCGGGTCTTCGGCGGCAATCGCTTTGCAAATTTCAATCTCTTCAGGTTTCAATCCGTGCTTGCCGGCCAACTCAGCGTGGAAACGTTCGGACACTTTCAGGTAAACCTTATCCAGCCAACGCATCACGGTTGACTCATGCACGCGACTGCGCCCGGAGCTGCGGCGTTGGAACCAGCGCCGAATGGGCGAGCGCGGTTCTTCAACGATGCGCGCGATCTCACGCAGCTTCAGACCTTCCACGTGATAGTAAAGCAGCAGCAAGGTCTCGTGATCGTCGAGCGTCGCGAGCGCGTGGTCCAACGCCGCGACGGTAGCCGATCGATATCGTTCGCGCACCACGGTCGTCAACATTGTGTCCTCGGCGTCGCCACTCGAAACATTGCGGCCGGTGAATTCATCGCCGCTTTCGGTCCAGTCTTCCATCGGAACTTCGACCTTGGGAGCCCGGTGTAGATCAACTGCGGCGTGCAAAATAATCGTGCGCAACCACCCGCGCAAAGTGCCGCGCCCGGTGTAAGTCCGGAACTTCGATTGCCGTTCGCCGTCGACGACTTTCGTGCCAAACAACTCGACATAGACCGCATCGATAACTTCATCTGCGTCGGTGTCGCCCCGGACCAGGTGCCGCGTCCATCGTTCGATGAATGAGCGATGCTGACGATCGAATTCCCACCAGGCATGTTCGTCTCCCCGCAGACAGGCGAGCCCGAGATAAAGATCCTGGACCCTCAGCCCGCCGATGAAATGGCTGATTTCATCGGCGGACGGTGTTGCTTTCTGCTCCGGGCCACCCAAATACTTGGCCGCCGCGCCGCTTACGGCGGAGCGGAATTCTTCAAACGGCACTTGAAACTCCGGGTAATGACGCGTGCATTCAGCGTGACTTTCGATCAGCTGATCGGCGCACAATCCCAGATTCTTCAGGAATTCCGTTTCCAAGTCGGTCGGTCGGCGAGTGTGATCGTCGTTCAAGACCGGCACATTATATTGTTAAAGAACTCTCGTGAACAGTCGCCGCTGATTTTGCAGCAATAAGTTTCCACCATCAGCGTGACGTAAGCGCCGCGATATTTTTGCCTGACATTGGCAAAAAGCATGAGGCGAAGACTTTAGGCCGGCGTCCGGCGTGCTTTGACTGGAGCGCAAGCGTCCTCGCTTGCACTCAGTAGTCTAAAGCCTCAGTCGGCAAGCGAGGACGCTTGCGCTCCAGTCAGCTTCTTATGATTTCGCTACCGGTGGATTGTCCTTCATCGCCTTTTCGCGATTGCGTTGCGCGATGGTATAGAGGATTGATTTGACTTGAAACGGTGTCACATCGGGATAGGCTTCTTTGATCAACGCGATGATGCCGACAATGTAGGGACATGCAAAGCTGTTGCCCGTCAATTGACGATAACCCCCGCCCGGCCAAGTGGTTCTTATCTCGACGCCGGGCGCGACCATCTCGATGACCTGGCCATAGCGATAGGCAAAGTTAAAAGGATCGTCGCCGGCTCGCTTGACCACTGATACGCAGGAGGAAGAGAAAATCGAAGGGTAGCTGGGATAAGGAAGATTGTTCGCCGCCGCGACGATTATGCATCCTGCCTGGTAGGCGCGATCCAGAAGATCATGCACGGGCGCAAAATATTCGCGCTTGGTTGTTCCCAGCGACAAATTAATGACCTGGAACTTTTGCTTGATCGCATAGTCCAGCCCGACCAGAAACATTTCGCCCGACCCCGAACCCTGCGGCCCCAAAACTTTGACGCTGTAAAGCTCAACGTCCGGAGCCACACTGGCGATGATGCCCGCGCACGCGGTTCCATGTCCGGCCTGGTCGCCCGAGGTTGAGGGACGAAATTCGAGGCGGCCATCGACGGAAACTATTTCGACTGATTCCTTGACCTTGCCCTTCAGGTCCGGATGCTCCGCATCGATGCCGCTATCAACGACCGCCACGCGGACGCCGCGACCCGTGCGTCCCTGCCAGAGGTTTTCTGGTTGGATGGCCGACCACAGATCAGTTTCAATTTTCGGTGTCGGCGTTTCAGTCATCGAGTTGATTGAATCAGAAGCCCGCGCGTCAGCAAGGGCTCCGTTGCGTAAACTAGCCCTCCCTTACGGTCGGGCTTCTGACAAAAAATCAAAAACCGAATTGGCCCATGTCGGCTCGGCTCTGGGCAAACCGCTCAACTGCTTCCAGCAAGTCGCGGCAAAGTTTTCTTTCAGCATCGCCGGCATTAATCACGTCGCGCAGCGACAACCAGATCGTCAGCAGGTCGCGGTGTGCGCCAACAGTGGGATTGCTGGCCAGCCATTCCCGCTCGGCCTCCTGGCGTTGCGCGTGCGAGGTGGTCGTCAACGAGCTGCGAATCGAAAAATTAAATAACGACTCGACGAGTTGCGCGATTTCGTAGGCTTCGACGAGGCGGGCAATCGGTTCCGCGATGCGCGCGCCGCGATCCATTTCCGCCGGCGTGAAGGGCGGGTAGGGCGGCTCGCCCGGACGATTCACAAACTCGAGCACGCCGACCAACTCGTTCTCGCCGCGCAAGGGCGTCGCCAATAGCGTCACAGTTTTGAATCCCGTTTTCCGATCCGCCTCAGACCAGAACGATCCTTCCTGGGCCACGTCGGCGATCGCCATCGGCTGGGTGGTGGAAAAAACCATGCCCGCAATGCCGGCGCCCGGCGGCAAACGCAGGGCCAGCAATGCTTCGGTGACGCCGCTGGTTGCAGTCAGGAACCGCAGACCGCCGCCATCTCCGTCGCGAATCAGGACAGAGGCGACCGCGGAGTTAACCGCGCGGTTAGCCATTTGCAGCAAATCGTCGATCGCCTTTCGCAAAGACACCGTCAGCGAGTTTGAAACGTCAATCGCGTTGGCGACTTCGCCTAATTGTTCCGCGAACGATTTAGTGCTGCCCGAGTTTGGTGGATTGTCACTCATGCTTTCTCGTCTGCAATATCGCGTCGAACACGCCGATGGATTTGCGTTGCCGCATTATACAGATGCGAATCGTTACCGCAAAAAAGGTGTTGCGCGGTCGTCAGTTGATTCTGTTTGGAGTGCGCCGGCAGAGCGAAGCGGGCTTGACTGGAGCGCAAGCGTCCCGCTTGCAATTTGATAGGTCTGAAGCTTCAGTCGGCAAGCGAGGACGCTTGCGCTCCAGTCAGCGGCCGGTTGCTCGCAGCTAATCGACCGGATATATTGCCTGCAATCTTAACGGAGTAATCACGAATGAGTTCTGAATCAACTGTGGCGGAAGTAACACCGCAAACTGTCGTGTCGGCCGGCATCGATCGCGCGGAACAACTTCGCGGCGCTGGAAAACTGGACGACGCGGCGATCGAATTAGAGAAATGTGTGCAAGCGGCGCGCGCCAGACCCTACGACATGGAATTTGCGACGCGCATCCGGCTGGGAATGACGCTGGCCGATCTTTATCTGCCTTTGAATCGCGCTGAAGATGCGGTCGCTTTTCTGGCTGAAGAAGTGGCGTTTGCTGAGAGAATTTCGCAAGTTATGCAAGCTACCGGCACGCCCAATCAAAAGCGCGCGGCGATGAGCGGCTACCTGCAAATTCGCGATCGAGCTACCCAAATCGGACTGTTGGGCAAGTCCGCGCCGGAAATTGATTTGCGCATGTGGCTGGTGGGCGAGCCGGTATCAATTTCCGATCTTCGCGGTCGCGTAGTCATACTGGAATTCTGGGCCACCTGGTGCAAGCCTTGCCAGGAAATGTTTCCCAAGCTCACTTCGCTTTACGAGCAGGAAGCGAAAAACGGTTTGGAGATCGTGGCGATCACGCGACATTACATGGCTTATGGCGGAACCGCGGAAGCAAAAAATGAGGAATTGAATCTCATGCGCAAGATGGTTTCGGATAACGGCGTCACTTTCCGTGTGGCCGTCGCCGACGATGAAAAGTTGCAAGCGACCTACGGCGCAAACGGTCTGCCTACGGTAGTTTTGCTCGACCGTAAAGGTTTTGTGCAATATGCCGGCCCGGGAGGCGAAGACCCCGCGCTGGAAAAAATGTTGCGTCATTGCCTCTCGACGACTGATTAAATAGGCACAATTCGTGAAGCGCAAAAGCCTTGCCTGATTACGTCATGGCTGTTAGGATGCACCCCGCTTCAAAACCAGGCAGCTATAGCAGCGTGCGCCGGAGATGTAATTTGGGTGTCCGGTTTTGCACTGGTATCCCGGCTGGACTGTCTTTATGGATTGGATCGGGGCTTCGCTGTTTTGAAGTTCGCTCGCGTAATGCGAGGCGATTTGGGAAATGACGTGGTGTAATGAGAGTCATCGGACTCTATTGACCAGCTCGTTTCATAATCCGAGGAAGTTTTTTCCTCAAAGGTACTTTCACTAAAAGGAGAACAGGAAAATGATTTTGACGTCAATGCCCGGTGAGGGCAATAAGGTTAGCGTTTATGATATTCCCGATAGCGTACTCGAACAGTATGCAGTCACCGGGGACAAGGCGAGCTCGATGTTTCCCGAAAGCGGCAAGACTGCGGGCGCGGAAATTCCGAAGAGCGGCGGCGGCGCCAATGCGGTGAAAGTTGACAACGCCGAGAGCCTCGGCGAAGTCCAGGCGTACAACGCGATCTGCGTTTGTCGCGAATTGCTTTGTAACGCCTACGGCTGCTGGTGGCATTACTACTACTGCTACTGCTAAACCGGCGACGGCAAAGCGGTACGCACGCCTCCGGCGTGCTCTCCGTCGACACGAATTTAGCACGCCAGAGGCGTGCGTACCGCTGCACGTAAGGGCCTGGGTCTTGCGATCATCGCCGGAGTGAAATTCTCGGGTGATACCAATCGCAGGACCCAACGCCTCCTTCCTTTGAATTCAACTTGAGTCAACCCAGTTTGTGAGAGGAGAGTACGATGGCAATCCTGACTTCGTCACCCGGAGAAGACAATGAAGTAAAAGTTTATGACGTGCCCGATGACGTGTTGACGCAGTATGCGATGAGCGGAGATAAAGCCGCGCAGATGTTTCCCGAAAAATCGGGAACCGAATCCGGCATTCCGCAAGCCACCTCGGCGATGCAACCGACGCGGCTGGATAATACCGAGAGCCTGGGCGAGGTTCAGGCGTACGCGCGCATCTGCGTTTGCCGCGAACTTCTCTGCAATGCCTGGCGCTGCTGGTGGCATTATTATTACTGCTACTGCTAAAAAAGATGTCCGTATCACGCAATAATTACCGCGAAGCGGTTGGTGGAACAAAGCCCAAGGTTGCCGCTTCGGCTACCTTGGGAATCCGATCGATAACGGAGCCGCAACCCTGACAGGGTTGCCGTGCGCGAGACTTCGCACCCCAACGTAGCCGAAGCGGCAACGTTGGGCTGGAGGTCAAAACCGCCTCGCGGTTTTTCAAACTCATTCAAAATTAAGCCCGAAAAAGCTTGCCCGCCCGTTTGTCTTTTCGACGTTCTTCATCATAAAGTGCACTTCGCAAATTAAGAGAGCTGAAACCCTATGCCTGATCCCAAGTCAGTACCAGGTGGTTTACCTGATCTTCCGGCGGGCACGCCGATCGGTGAACCGCTAAAAGATCTGCCGCCCGGCGCGCGTGCCGGCGAACCGATAAAGGATTTACCCGCCGGCGCGATTCCTCCGGAAGGTCTTCCGGAATTGCCGAAAGATGGATTGCCGCCGATGCCCGGTGGAGACATCCAGTTCAAAGAGATGCCGCGCATGAAGGCGGGGCCTTATATCAAGCGGTCACTCAAACTTTTGCGCGGGAACATGGGCATTGTTTCCGTTTCGTTCGTGCTGTCGCTAATCATGTGCCTGCTGCCGTTTGTCGCGGCAGCCGCGATTGGCCCGCTCTTCAAATTATTTGGCCAGGCGGCGCAGGGTGGCGATTGGAGCAAGGTTTGGAGCATGACGTCGTCGTTCTATGACACCTCGGACGCTGGCGGCTGGTTTCCTCCGGCTTTTATTCGCAACTGGTTATCGACTCCGCTCACTTTCACGACGCTTTTCATTATCTGGACCTTTTCGATTGTGTTCCGCAACGTGCTCGATATTTTTCGGGCCTGGGTTGATGCGAACCTCGAACAGCGCCTGCTGTCGTCGCTGAGACAGAAAGTCTACGATCACATTCAAACGCTTTCACTCGATTTCTTCATGGGCGGCCAGACCGGCGCTTTGATGCAACGGATTCTTTCTGAGACGGGCACCGTGCAGCGTTTGATCTCGCAGGTCCTGTTAACGCCGATTGTTGACGTGCTGGTCATGATCATCGTGATTGGCTATCTGCTGGCGTTGAGCTGGCAAATGACGCTGGTGCTTTTTGTGCTCGCGCCTTTGACCCTGCTGATGTTTCGTTACACCAGCGGGAAACTTCAGAAAGGGGCGATGGGCATCAACCTGAGTTCGCGCGAGCTGGGCGCGGAACTGGAAGAAACTATTAGCGGCATTTCTGATATTCAGGTATTCAACGCCCAACGGAAACGGAGCGATCGTTTTCGCGAAGCTTCGAAGCGGGCGGCGAAAAGCACCGCCTCGACCACAGCCTGGATGAGCCTGAGTAACAGTGGCGCGCAGATCTTCATCTCGCTCACCACGGCGATGGTGATGCTGGTCGCAATTCTTCTGGGATCGAAATGGGGCCTGACGTTTTCCACGGCCATTGTCTTCATGCAGATGGCGCCAAACCTTTTCACTCCGGTGCAGCGCCTGGTTGGTTCTTACACGATGTATCAATCGCTGGTGCCCGGCATCGTCTCGACCTATGAACTGATCGACACGAAGCCGACTGTCGTGGAAAAACCCGGGGCCACGAACCTGGGCGAGGTGCATGGCGACATCAAATTCGACAATGTCGTCTTTGGTTACTCGCCGACGCAAACAGTTCTGAAAGGCATTTCTTTTGAAATTAAAGAGGGCGAGACTGTCGCGCTGGTGGGCGGGATCGGGTGCGGCAAATCAACGATCATGAATCTGGTTCTGAGATTTCTCGATCCGCAGCACGGACGGATTCAGATCGAAGGGCGCGACATCTCTGACGTGACGCTCAGTTCGCTGCGTGAACAGGTTTCCAAGCTGTCGCAGTTTCCTTTTTTTCTCAAGGACACGATCCGCGAGAACGTCCGTCTCGGACGCGCCACCGCGACTGATGCCGAAGTTGAAGAAGCCTGTCGTCTGGCGCATATCCACGACGTGATTGTCGATCCGCAGCGAATGCCCGGAGGCTACAACACGGTCGTCGACGTGCAGATTCCTTCCGGCGGCCAGAAGCGTCTGATTGCCCTGGCCCGTTGTCTCTTGCGGAAACCTGAAGTGCTCTTGCTTGATGAGCCGACTGAGAATCTTGACGCGGATCAGCGCAACCGGCTGATCCAGGTTATTCGCGAGTATGCGAGCGAACGGACCTGTGTGGTGATTAGTCACGATCTGAATTTTATCGCCGCGGTTTCGGATCGCATTCTCGTGCTCGACAAAGGTCACGTAGCCGATCAGGGAACGCACGAGGAACTGATTCAGCGTGAAGGCTTGTACAAGACTCTGTACGAATTGAAGAACGTCGATCCGTCCTTGTTGCGTTCGCGCGGTGGCGCCGGCGAGAAGGCCCCGCTGCCCGGGACACCGATCGGCGGCGGCATGGGATTGCCCGGCATGGGCGGTCCTCCGGGCATGGGCGGCCCAATGTAGGTACGCACGCCTCTGGCGTGCTGAACAAATTACCGGAAGTGTTGATAGAGCACGCCAGAGGCGTGCGTACCAATTGAATAAGGAGAATCCAAATGAAGAAAGCTTACTGGATTACATCGATAGTCAGCGTTGCTTTGATGGCAGTGTTTGCGCTTGGCTGCAACATGGGAAAGACCTCAACCGGCGCCACCTCCAGCGCATCGAATGACAACAAGGCCACCAACTCGTCATCGAGTTCGAACACGGCCGCAACGACGAGCAGCACTACCGCTGCCGTGCCCGCGCCGGACATCGCCGGCAAGTACAACATAGTCGGCACTAATCCTGACGGCGGATCTTACAAAGGAACGCTGGAAGTGATCGCCCGCGGCGACGTTTATCAATTTCGCTGGAATGCCGGCACGCAGTACGACGGCGTCGGCGTGCAGAACGGCAAGATTGTGGCCGTGGCATACACGACCGGGACCAACGGTAAAGGATGCGGCGTTGTCGATTATGACATTCGAGGTGACGGTGCGCTTGAAGGCAAGTGGGGTTACTGGGGCACGAATGAAGCCGGCACCGAAAACGCCACGCGCATGAGTGGCTCAGGTCTCGTCGGTGATTACGACGGCACGGGCAAAAACCCCGACGGCAAGCAATACAAAGTGAAGATCACCGTCGAGCCCGCCGGCAATCTCTATCGCTTCGTCTGGAGCAACAATTCCGATGGCATAGGAATCAAGCGCGGCAACAACATCGCGGTCGGCATTGGCGGCACGCGCTGCGGATTCGTCACCTATGAAGTCCAATCGGACGGTACGCTCGATGGCATCTGGGGCGGCGGCGGCAGCGATAAGACGGGAACAGAGAAGGCGACGAAGCAGTAAGGTCAGAACCGCCTGCGGTAGCGGGCGGTTGAAGCCTTGCATTTCAGATCACTCAACAACGGTTAACCGCCCGCTACCGCAGGCGGTTCTGACTTCTCCCAGCAGCCTTTCTCATTCGATCTGCGGGCCGCGTCCAAAACCAACTGTGTGCGGTAGCCATCTTCGAACGTAGCCGCGCCTTCGACGGTTGTGCGGCCTTCGCGCAAAGCTTCGACAATCTGTTTGGCAAACGTGGTGAAGCCGCGCGACCAACTGCCCTCGGCCATACCCGGCGCTAATTCACCACGCGAAGTTTCCACGCTCGTCCAATCGCCGTCGCCATGCTTCGCGGTCCAAACGTAACCATTGCCGTCAACCTTCAAGGCGCCGCGCGAGCCGAAGATCTCGATCAGGTGCGCTGAGTCTCCGGCCTGCACCATCGACATCGCGGCATTACCCGTCGCGCCCTCAGTCAACTCGCTGTCGGCAAAACGAAGCAGCAGGTTCGCTTCATCGTCGGTGGTCACCTCGCGAACATTTCCTGATTCATCCTTTCGCCGGCGAACATGAGTCGAGAGCTGGCCAAACACTTCCGAGACTTCTGCATTCAACAACCAACGCGAGGCGTCAACGATGTGCGAACCGATCGCGCCCAGCGCGCCGCCGCCCTGCTTCTGGTCCGACCACCAATTCCATGGCCGTTCAGGATCGGCGCGTTGTCCGGAACGAAAAAGGATCCTCGCGTGCCAAACCTTCCCAATGTCGCCGCGACGCAGCAGCTCGCGCGTCTGGACGCGGCCCGGCAGGAAGCGCAGTTCATGATCGATTAAGGCCAGCACGCCGGCTTCACGCGCGCGCTCAGTCATGCGTCGCGCTTCGTCCGCGTTCATGGCCATCGGTTTTTCACAGAGAACGGATTTGCCGGCATCGAGAGCCGCCAGCGTCATCTCGAAATGCGTGACGACCGGCGTTACGATGCTGACGAGATCGACATCATCGCGGGCTATGACGCCACGCCAATCGTCTTCAACGTGAGGAATATCAAATTCACGCGCGACTTCGGCGGCGTGCTCGCGACGCGCGCTGGCGATCGCCACGATCTGCGCGCCTTCGCAATTTTTGAATCCCGGAATCTGCGTCGTCTGCGCAAAGCCCGCCCCGATGATGCCGATGCGAATAGTCTCTTTCATTTCTGTTGGTTAACTCATGTTAGCATCAGTCCTGTCAGAAGCCCGACCGTTAGGGAGGGCCGCGTCGGCTCACGCGAGCTTTCATATAGCGCGCCCTTCCTAACGGTCGGGCTTCTGACCAGAAAGGACTTCTCAAAAATGATTTCACGATTAGTGCTGGCAGTTCTGATGGGCGCAAGTTTCTCATCCGCTCAAACTCCGACGCCCACACCTCAAACAGCAGCCGCGAAACAGTACTTCATCGCCATATTCTCAAAAGGTCCGGCGTGGGATGAAGCGAAACCTGCCAATGAACAGATCGGCTTCAAAGAGCACAGTGATAATCTTCGACGCTTGCGCTCGGACAAGCGAATCCCGATCGGGGGCCGGTACGGCGACAAAGGCATGGTGATCGTTGAAGCCAGGAATAAAGACGAGGCGCAATCGCTTTTTGCAGCCGATGATATGGTGATGAAAAAAACCTTCACGCTCGAACTCTACGCATTTCAACCTTTCTACAAAGGCTCTTTGGACTAGCTAGTGTCCTAATCTTCGGGAGGATCCACCAAGAGACCCAGAGAATTAACAGAGTCATAGAGGAATTTGGAAATTAGCACTACCGGTTTCGTAGTCTCAATATCGTCTGTTAGGATCGGCGCTCGATTATCAGCCGCGGGTTGTCTGTCGGACGACTGGGGCGTTTCGGTAAATGGAGGCAAAAAATGGCGGACGATGCATTACGGCAAAGAGGGAAAGGACTCGAGGAGGAGTTCTTTCATCGGAAAGAGAAAGAGCTCATTGAAAAGCTGCGGAAGCAGCGCGCAGCGGAAGCCCAGAGAACCGAGCTAGCCGCAGCGATCGGCAATCCCAACGAGGACATTCTGAGAACTCTTCAAGAGTTGGGCTACACGCGCGACACGGTATCGCTGTTTCACCTGGTGCCGTTGCTCAACGTCGCGTGGGCCGACAACAAAGTCAGCAACCAGGAGCGTGAAATGATCCTTGAGGCGGCGCGCTTGCGTGGTGTCAGCGCGGACAGTCCTGCCTACGAGCAATTAATCGACTGGCTGAACAATCGTCCCAGCGAGGAGTTTTTTGAACAGACTCTGCGAATTGTCGGAGACCTTTTGGAATACGCGGGGCCCGGCGTTCTAAAGCTCGACCGCGAGACCCTGTTGGATCTCAGCACGCGAGTGGCCGCGGCCTCTGGTGGAATTTTGGGTGTAGGGAAAATCTCGAGTGAGGAGCAAGCGTCCCTCGATCGCCTCGCCACCGCCCTGGAAAATCGAAGCGACGTTTGACTTAAGCCAATCCGGCCGAATTGAATACGCGAGACGATCGAGCGCAGATGATCACCGCGTTCGAGACTGCCCTTGCACACGATTTTCGGCCTTGACAGCCTTTCGAAACTCAAGTAGCCTCCAGGCGCTGTCCTTTTCTCATAGCGTGAATTAGAGTTTGCGCCTCCTCGCGACTCGGCGCTCAATCACGACTACTCTATTGTGAACATGGAGTACTGCTCCCGGTTCCGTGAACCTTACCTTCAAAGGAGAGTTGTATGTTATCCCACTCCCATCAACGCAGAAGTCCTCTTGTATTATTTCTGATACTGTTATTCGCGAGCTGTTTGGTGTGGTCGCCCGTCTTGCGAGGCCCCTCCACAGCTCAGACAGAAAATGCGAACAGCCCGCTGGCAACGGCGAATTTCATAGACAATGTTGGTTTCTTCGTCCGCCAGCATTATCTCGATTTTCTTTCCCGGGAACCTGACCCGGACGGCCTGCAGTTTTGGACTAATCAAATCACATCCTGCGGAACCAACGCGCAGTGTCTCGAGGTCAGACAGATTAACGTCTCGGCTTCCTTCTTCCTTTCGATTGAGTTTCAGGAAACCGGCTATCTGGTTTACCGCTTCTACAAAGCCGCTTATGGGAACATCCCAGGTAAACCCGTGCCGATAACGCGAAGAGAACTGGTTCTGGATGGACAGGCAATCGGGCAGGGGGTGCGCGTCGGAATTGGGAACTGGCAGCAGCAGCTCGAACAGAACAAGAAGACCTATGCATCGGATTTTGTGATCACATCGCGCTTCGCCGCACTTTATCCCGCCGGGTTGAGTGCCGCGAGCTTCGTCGGCACCCTAGACCAAAACGCAGGCGGACCGCTCTCTCAATCCGAGCGGGACGCATTGGTTGCGGCGCTGGCCGCCGGCACTGTGACACGCGCTCAGGTCCTGCGGTCGGTGGCGGAGTCACAGAAACTGAAGGACGCTGAGTTCAGGAAGGCCTTCGTCTTGTTGGAGTACTTCGGCTATCTGGGGCGCAATCCAGATGAGGCGCCCGACACCGACTTCAGCGGCTTCAACTTCTGGCTTAACAAGCTCAACAACTTTAACGGCGACTACATTAAGGCTGAGATGGTCAAGGCCTTTCTCTCGTCCATTGAGTATCGCAGCAGATTTGCTCAGCCTACTCTCTCGGCGTTTGGTAACCCTGCGGATCCACTCTTGCTTAGAGCCGTCACCTCGAGGGGAGAAGTTGTTGAATACTTCGGCAAGAAGGACTCGCTCGGGCAGGCTAGCGCATTAACATCGGTCCGCGTAACTAAGGATAGCAAGACTACAAACATTACCCTGGATGACAAAGGACGACCGAGCCAGATTCAGGCTTTTGACGGCACTTTTTTCAAGATTACGTGGCAGTCAAACACCAGCATAGTAGTCACGGCGCTCTCGTCGGACGGTTCGGTCCAGGTGAACATACCGATTGACCTCGCCGCCCAGGCAGTGGCTTGGCGAGACTCGTCTCGCACTCACGATTTGGCTGCCCGGTCGGGAAATGAGACAGAGACTCCGCTCATCAATAGATCTCCCAGGGGTGGCAAACCTGTCGAGCTGAACGTTCGGCCGGTGGATCATCTCGAGAACTCGCCACCGTTGACGCCGGCCGGCACCAGCGTGGTGAACGTCGTCAGGTGTGGTAATCCTGTGAATGATGCCAGTGTAGCGATGACCGTAATCCCTTCGTCCGCTCCGTCAAGCGCATATACAACTCCAGGCACGCTGGGAAGCCCCGGGCAATATAGCGTTTCCATCCCGACGGCCGCTTCGCCCGGCCAGAAGGCGCAAGATGTGTGTGGAAACATCGCCGGCGCTCTCGGTACCGGATGCGATGGCCTCTCAACTATTCCTCCGGGTATGGAGGCCGTGCTCTGTGCGCAAATCGGTGTAGCCGTATCCACTGTTGGCACTCCCGCAGCTGGGGGTGCTGTGTTTGCTGCGTGTGAGGTAAGCTTCGTCGGCGCAAGGCTCTACTGCGACACTCTGGGGTGGAGTCCCACCGTCGGGGCTCCCAGCCTTTTGGAACTCTTATGCGGGAACATCGGCAGTATCGTGGACAGGTTCGCCGGTGGGGAGGTTCGCTTGATTCCGATAGTCTTTGTTCCCGGAAGGGGCATTCTTGATACTAGTGGTTTGACTGCACCCAGTTCTGGCCCCTTCCCCAATTTCACCGTCGAGGCTGGCAAGGGTGTCGAGATCGTTTCGTTTACAACCTCTCCAGCGGATCCGGCTCCTTTTCAAAGTTACGTTGCCGTAGCACAAATCCAGTGTGCCCCTCCAGGTACCAAGGTCACGATCTCGATTAGGGGAACCGATGGCTATGCGGACTCGAAGACGGTGACGATTCAAGGTGATGCCAGCGTCTCCTTGAATGTCCCTGGCGCGGAAGCAAATGTTCAAGATGTGGTAACTGTCGCTATTAGCGGCGGTCCGACCAGAGCGGTCGCCTTGGTTTTTTGAAGGGCGGTTTGACGCTGGCAACATGAACGGCTCAGGTAAAAAATTTCACACCACACCGGTAATAATCGCTGACGACGACAAAAGTAACCTGGTCGCATAGAGTTGCTTCCTCATCATAGAGTTTGTCTGTACACCTTTCGCTTTCGATAGTTGTGAAGGCGGATTTGCGTCAGGCGGTCAGTATGCTTGGGCCGACTACGCGCGAGCTATACTTGGCAGAGTTCTCATCCATCTTGTTAGAAGCAATCTCCGTTTATATTTAAGTTAGAAGTCTTGATGCTATTCTGTCGCTCAGATACGACTGACGCGTACTATGCCCACCAATAGGAACCACTTGCAATGCGACGTTTGCGGCACTAAGACGATCACGCGCGTCTCCCTCGTTTACGGACCTTATCGCGAGTTTGCTTTTGCCTGTGCCGGCTGTGGTATAGAAATTCGCCTGGGCGTTAATGTCATCGCTCCATCAGAAGAGGAGATAAAAACGTGGAGTGCGAGGTACGGGCTGCCCGAAGAGGCTGTTCCGCCTCACGCTGAATATCCGAAACTCCTGAATGCCACGTGGATTCGAGGCGGTCCAAACGATCCAACCTGGTTGGAGGAAGACCAAAGCATCCAGAACGTCGAGATTCTGGATGATGAGTTTCTGGTGAGCGTTCCCAAAGAACGAAAAGCTTTGCTGTTCCTGCAGGCCGTGGATCAGATGGGATTGGGTGCAAAAGATTTTCAAAAGATGGACAGAATCAGAAGGGGCACCGCGGCTGAAGTGTGGCCGGAACTGGAGCGGCTGATCCTGCACCATGACAGAGAGCAGTGGGATCTGTTCGACAAGCAGTTTCAAAGGATTTTCCAGACGGCGCCGCCGGAGGACACCGACAAAAAATCATTCGCTCTCGATTTGGGTCTGGAAAACTATGGCCTGCTTTTTTGTAAAGATGATTCAGGTCAGCGAACCGTCCGCGATCATCTCGAGCGAGCTTGGCAGAAGTCCCCGGACCAAATGTGGGTCCTGGTCGACTACTTCCGCTCACAAGGCAGAGACCGGGCTATCGAGAGTCAAATCAATGCTATTAGAGACGAGTGGTCCAAACTTTTCTCTGCGCTGGCCGCGCTTTACACGACGCATTACTGGGACGCTTCAAAGTACCAACTTGAGAAGTTCACCTTGGCCCAGAAACGATTTGAAGACCTTAAGGGCTTATATGTTGACTGCTTCGAAACCTTCTGCCGGATCGCTGTGATTGCCGCCGGCGTGGAGGGGATAATTTCATTGGGAAGGCCGATCATCCCAAAGGCCAAAGGAGAAATGACGCTCGCGGAGTTTGATGTTTTCAGGAACGGAAGCAAGCCTGATGTCCTACGACGCCTTGGCCCGCCGATTTCCGACCTCTTCGTTCCCTACATGGATCACAAACTTCGCAATGGGATTGGCCACAACTCAGCCCGATATGACGTCGTCTCTGACCAGGTGCATTACGTACTTGAGAACGAAAGAGGGCGCAAATCGTACCAGATCCCTTACATCAGGTTCTGCTACAAACTTTTTGAGCTTTATCCCCAGCTTGAAGTGGTCGCGCTGTATGTTAACTGGTTGCGCCGATTCACGGAAGAAGTTGAATAAGACGAACTCCTGTTTGACCGCCGCAGTCCCCATTTCTCGATGCTGATCTGATTGGCAAGAACGGGACTAGCTATTATTCAGGCCGCGCCGCGATCTGAGAGACAGCCTGCGAAGGTGTGCGGAAAGTGCCGAAGACAAAATCAAACAATGGAGAGGTAACGCCGAACCGCAGTTCAGGAGTCTTGTGGTGGTGCAACAGGTGATAATGTCTCAGATACCTTAACAGCCGGAAACGGCTTCTTCGGTGGTGGCATTGAAAATGAACCCATTTGTAACTGAAGAAACCAGCCGCCAGTCCGATGAAAAGCCAGGACGCCGCCACCCACGAGCCCGTCACCACCCATGCCAGGGGCCAGTACACGGCGCCGATTGGTAAACCCAGGATTAGGCTCGAGGAAAGCCCACTCTCCGCGACTGGATTTTCGTGGTGTGAGACGTGTGCGTGATAAAGGAACTTACGGCCTAAACGCGACCGCGTGTCATAGTGAAAAATGAAACGGTGCATTACGTACTCGAACAAACTCCAACTGAAGAGACCGATGATGAGTAACGGGACTGCGCGCCAAGAGAAAAGGCCCGACCACGCAGCCACCAGCCCAAGGCAGAGCACCAAGCCCGCATAGAAATGCAAAGTAGTAAACCGACTTCCACCGCGTGACACAAACACCTCCCGGTCAATCACCATCAGGTCGAAGATGAACCGCCGGCTGAAACGTTCCGCACAAAACAATCGGCCAACCGGCGATATCTCTGGTGCCCCCGCAGGGATTCGAACCCCGAACCAACAGATTATGAGACGGGGCAAGGGGCATCAACAAGGCGAGACGAAGTGAGATGAAGCAGTATTTACCGAATCCGCAGCCGTCAAAGTTTGTTACGTCTCGCTTCGTAAAATTACGCCATCGCGCCATAATCGCGCCATCGGCCATCCGACGCCAGTAATATAACTCGTGCGTTAAATATCCTCTTTCCCTTATTATAACGGACGCGTTGTATTTTTGGGCACCCAGATTGGCGAAAAATAAAGACAAATCCAGATTGATGACCGTTCGGGAAGTCGCGGAACAGTTGGAGGTCGCTACGTCAACCGTTCGGATTTGGCGAATCGCGGGTCGCTTTCCGAACGCCCAGGCTGAAGACACTCCACGGGGAAGGGTTTGGTACATACCAAAATCCGATCTTCACGGATTTGAGAAACGGCGTCGGGGCCGACCACCCGCTGCGACCAAGACCGAGAAACGGAAATCGAAAATGCTCAACTCGCATGGTTAAACTAAACTTCGACCATATAGTTGACTGCCTGAACTCCTCACGACCCGTTCAGGGGTACACGCATAATTTCTATAGGTATCCTGCTCGATTCTCCCCAGAATTCGCACGAGCAGTTATAAGCGAATTCTCACCGCCCAACTCTTACATCATCGACCCTTTCATGGGAGGAGGAACTTCAATAGTCGAGGCGCTTCCGTTGGGGCGGTACGCCATCGGAGTCGATTTGAATCCGTTGGCCCACTTCGTCTCAGACGTCAAGACAACACCATTGACAAGTCATGATGTGCAGACAATCCGCGCATGGTTTGAAAATTTTTCGATTGAAGGTGGGGTTTCTACCGGATCGCATGACGGCGTTGTTAACTTGCCTGCGCGGCTCAAGCGATTCTTTGAAGACTATCTAGCTAATCTTGATGAGTTACCTCAGGCTCGGCAGCGCAGATTAACGCGTGCCGCGTTGTTAAAGACGGGGCAGTGGGCGCTCGATTGCCGTGCCGACATTCCAACCAGACGGCAGATGGCGGACAAGCTACGAATTGTCGCTGAGGAAATGCTCGAATCACTAAATGAGTGGGCGACCGCGTGCCACGAAAACGGAATTCCGGTCAAGGAGGTCGTCCGAAGGAAAACGCTGCTTTGCTGTTCTGCGGCGACCGCAGCTCAAAACCGCGCCGTGAGGTCGGTGAGCCGCCCACGACTTTTGCTTACTTCACCGCCATACCCTGGCGTCCATGTTCTCTACCATCGTTGGCAAGTGCAAGGGCGACGGGAGACGCCTACGCCTTATTGGTTGTCTGGTCTGAACGATGGCAACGGCGAAGCTTTTTACACTTTGGGGGGTCGATCGAGAGTCGGAATTGATAGGTACTTCGCCTCCATTACTCAAATCTTTAGTTCAATTAGGACGGTGCTTCACTCAAAGGCCTATGTCATTCAGCTGGTTGCATTCTCGCAGATCGGTTCTCAGCTAGGACGTTATTTGCAAGCAATGGAGGATGCTGGCTATACCGAGATCGAAGTGTACTCTGGTAAGCGTGAGTCAAGAGTCTGGCGCCGAGTTCCGAATCGCAAGTGGTACGCTGATATCCACGGAGACGGGGACGCGATGAAGGAGTTTCTATTTGTCCACCGCGTTTCAAAAGCGTAAAACAACAAATTATGAGTCCTGGTGGACTTGAGGGCTCTGCTAAGTTAGTGATCGATGGATACGAACGACAAAACTAGCGAAAACGACCTCCGAAAAACGGAGGAGAAGTTTTTTCATGTGCATACGTCTGTTGTGTTCCAACTCGGCGAGAGTCTCATATCGGACGTTGTTCAAGCGATGGTTGAACTTGTAAAGAATGCCTATGACGCTGATGCCACGTTCACGAATGTGATAGTAGACACTGAACAAAGCCCTCCTAGCCAGTCCAGTTATCCGGATGCTCACGGCTACATCCTCATTGAGGATGACGGCAGTGGCATGGATTACGAAACGATTGAACGAGGGTGGCTCACAATATCCGATTCCCGAAAGCGTCAATTTAAGCGCGAGAATAAATTGACGGTACTAGGCAGAACTCCTTTGGGCGACAAGGGCCTTGGTCGCCTAGGCACACAGCGACTTGGTTATAATTTGGAGATTTTTACGCGGCCGGAGAAGAGTAACGTTGAGTACCACGTCGGTTTTTCGTGGCGCGATTTCCAGCGGGCAAGTCAGTTTTCGGAAGTCCCAGTCTTTGTAAAGACTGCCCCAGCACAACGGAATTTTGGCAGTACATTATTAATTTCCGATTTGAGGGATAGGAACTACTGGTCTGGGGACGCCGCTACGAAGTTGGAGGAAGATCTCTCAAAAATGATTTCTCCTTACCGAGAAGTCCGCAACTTCCGAGTTTCGGCGACGGTCAACGGAAATCGTTTGGATCTTGCGGAGTTTACAGAAAAAGTTCGGGAGACCGCCCAACTTCGCTATCGAGTCGACTTCGACGGCAAAATCTTTTCAGTCAAAGGAAGGGCGAGGCTGAACTTCTTTAGACCTGAGAAGGAGGAAGACAAATTACAGTTCAAATACCTAGTAGAAGCGGATGAGGGTTCAGGATTCTATGATTTTCTGAGTAAGAAGAAAGCTGCTGGAGGTTTCAATCTTCAAAAAGCCAATACTCCAGGCTGGTTTGTTACTTACGAGTCAAATAAACCATTCGACGAAATGGATGCTTTTGAGGTAGTTGAAGTTGATCCGAACAAAGTGGCGGCTCATACAAGCGACGCTGAACAAATCGAGGCTTCGCCAAATGAAGAGGCTGACGACAAAGTCTCGAAATCAGAGGCTGAACCCCAGCCGCAGTTTCAAAAGGCAAGCCCCGGACCTTTCCATGCGGAAATTGATTCATTCGATCTTGGAACTGAGACCTTCGAACAGAACGTGTTCGACCGCGCGTCGGAATATAAGAACTACATCAAGACGCTGAGCGGAATACGGGTTTACAGAGATGGATTTGGCATTCGTGTCGATCCAGACTGGCTCAAGCTGGGCCAGCAACAAACGTCGGGCCGATCATACTATGGATTGAGACCTCAAAACACAATCGGTTACGTGGCGCTCTCCGCACACGACAACGCGAACCTAGAGGAGAAGACTGATCGAGAGGGATTTAAGGTAACGAGCTATTACAACAACTTTTACGAGCTGATGAGACAGTTTGTGGACTTCGCTTCAAGATCGCAGACGTTTATTCGACGCGAGTTTAATGAATTCAAGAAGGCCAATGAGGAGAAAGCGTCCAAGATACCAGAAGGAGAAACGTCTAAAGACATTTCAGTAAGAGTGGTGGAAAGCCTGTCGAAGGCTATTTCTCACAAAAAGAACCTAGTCTCGCTTGAGAAAGACTTAGATGAAAAAGCAGCAGCAACGCGGCAAGCTCTAAAGGAAGTCAATCAGACTCTACTAAGCACCGATTTGAACTACCGCCACCATGTCAGGGCCTCCGAACAAGCACTAAATGGCCTGGTCAAAGCCAAAAGAGAAATAGGCAAAGTGGAGACCTATTTGAATGAAGTTCTTGACTCGAAGCTCGCGGTCGGAGTTCTAAACACTCGCTTTGAGAGTTTGCAGGAGGAAGTTGCAGAATTCGTCGAAACCAGCAGCTTAGGACTTACCGCCGAGGCGCTCTCGCATGAGATACATCATATTGCTGAGCGACTAGCCTATAGAACGCGACAGATTGGAGATCATCTTCGGACTCGAGAAATCAAAGACGCGAAGCTCATTGCCTATGTTGAATATGTTAATTCGAGTGTCAATGCACTGCGAAAGCAAATGGCACACCTCTCTCCTTCTCTAAAATACGTGAGAGAAAAAAGGGAAATAATTCCAGTCACAGAGTTCTTCAAGGAAACGGTCGAATACTATCGCGAGAGACTCGCCAGGTTTCATATTGAGGTTGATTTGAAAATTATCAACGGGAAAGACTTTAACCTTTCCATGAATAAGGGCAAGTTGGTTCAGATCTTCGATAACCTTTTCCTGAATTCCGAGTATTGGCTACGCGAGGAAATGCGACTAAAACGGATCAAGACCGGAACGATCACTGTCGAGATTTCAAAACCCTTCGTCAGAGTCAGTGATAATGGGCCAGGTATCGACCCGTCAGTGGAATCTCGACTGTTCGATCCCTTTGTAACAACGAAGGGGCGAGGCAAGGGCCGGGGACTCGGTCTCTTTATAGTTCAACAACTTTTGGATACAGAAGGAAGTTCAGCCTCACTTGCACCAAAACGCAATTCGCGGGGTCACTTCTACGTGTTTGAGCTGGACCTTACCGGAGCTCTACATGCCACCAACTGAAAGAGAAAACGCTCACGAGGCCGTAGGTCAGTTGTTCGAGAAGCTAGCGATCACCCGTGTCGTTTGCGTTGATGATGTATATGCATTGCCGTCGAATTATGACGCTGCTGCCGGTTTGATCGTTGAGCTAGATGCTGCTGAGCGCGCAAAACAGATTATCGGCAATGAAGAAATTCCTTTACACCAAGAATATGACATTTGGATCGAACCCTTTCGACTATGGTGGGAAGGATTGGCCGAATCGCGAAGGAGGCTCTTGCTTCAAAGGTTGGCTGACGCGCAGTCTGGAGATGACTCCGGGAAAAACGAGCCAGATCTCAAAGCCGCTGATGCCTTGTCAGAATTCTTTGTAAAACAAGAGTTCGTGCCGCTGTCTTTCACTCAATGGAAAGTAGAAAGAGAGCGCTATCTGAGCGAGGCGGAAAACAACAAAACACTTTTTCTCTTTGATGAAGACCTCCGCAACGACGGAGGAACTGAAACTGGCGGGAGAGAATTAATCAGAAATGTGCTTGCTTCCGATTCAGCGCTCACGGCGATGTGCGGCCTTCTTAGTCACAACATCCCGGCAGACCAGGAATTCGAGATTTGGAAGAGGTTCAAGTCTGATGAGTATGATTTCAAAAGTGATCGTGTTGTGCCGGTATCAAAGCACACTCTTGAAGCGAGTCCGTTAGAATTCGCTCGCGCCATTAAGCTCACGGTGCTAAACCCCTATTGTCATGCCTTGGCCACACACAGCGCTAAATTGATTCGAACGGCTCAGAAGAAAGCACAAGCGAGACTTGGGGAGATCAATATCTATGACTTCGAACGTCTGGTGTTTAGGCTCTCAAATCGCGAGGGAATCTGGGAGCCAGATACGCTCTTTCGCCTACACAATTTATTTCAAAGAATCGAGGCTCGGTCGTTAGCAAATAGGAGTCGGAAGCTTCGAGCACTTGCCGAGCAAATTCGTAGCGTCAGCGACATACCAACAGAAGATGACACGAAGGAGAAGCGAGTTGATTCCTGGAAGATTCAAAGACTCGAACTCTATGAAACTGAGGATTTTATCAATCGCAGTTTTTTACCGATTGAATTGGGTGACGTATTTGAGCTAACAAAAGGCAATAAAGCAAAAAAACCTCGTTACATGCTCTTAGCTCAACCTTGTGATCTAATGGTTCGATCCAAAACGGGAAATCGAAAGAAAACAATCACACAAGTCGTTCTTGCACGAATCGCCAATAGTCGACCCGAAATTACGCAAGATGCCTATTTCGAGTTGCCCTATTTTGATCCCGACAGCGGTGACAGCGCTTATGTAAACTTCACTGATAGCCATCTGGTGAGCTTACACGCACTTGATCTATGTGCGTTTAATGCGGACGGCGTGGCTACATTGAAAACAAGCGACAAGCCAAAGAACATCATATTAGCTTGGCGGAAACATCATCAGCACATCTTGGAATTCTTCAAAAGCGTTATCGATAACCGAAAACAGGTTCACAAACTTGTATTAAGCTTCAATGAGGGGAAAAAGACGGAGAAACAAATTGCCCTGAGCATCATCGATTCGGTAGTAGATCCAGAATTCTCAAGTCCGCCGCTGTTTACACTGTCAGTAGACAACGCTGCTAAGAGCGTGAGATTCGACTGTAGACGAGTTGGAAGGTTCGAACCTAACCACGCCGCTGCTTTGTGGACTAAGTATTCAAACTTCGCGTCGCGTGCCGCTTTCGATCTCGACCTTGGATGAATACGGCTTCTACCGCCTAGGCATGCTCGATGAAGAAAGCTAGACCAGTAGTCGCCCGCAACGCCAGGGAGCTCGCGAAGGTGTTGGGTCTCGCGCCAGCCGATGGAATGGAGATCGAGTTCCGCAGCGACTTGAACGATAAGATCATCGACGTAGTCGGCAAGAAGGGTGTGCCACACTCAGACGTGGCGCGGCTTGCTCATACGTCACGCACTCGCGTGACCGCTATTCTGAACCGTAATACTCACGACATCTCAACCGATCTCATGCTGCGCGTATTGCGTTCGCTAGGCGTACACGCGAAACTCCAATTCAAAAGCGCTGCCTGAATTGCTCATGCGCCTAGCTTCCCAACTTGAGTGGTTGTTTTCTCTAGACACTTCTAAAGACTGACGTGTTCAGGATCATCGCGAACGCGGACTGCGAGGAGTTGGGCTTTTTTGGATACGGGCAATGTCTTTAGGTGACATTGCTTCCGGCGCACCGGGGCTTGGACTCGCATTACATTTAAGTCGTGGCGCGCTCCGCGCTCGAAGGCGAGCGCGCCCTCCAAAGTTTGCTTGAGATCAGAAAATGCCGCGTCAGTCATACCACTTACAAACACAACCAGCCTCCGTCGTCAATTTCATCTTCGGTCGGTGTTTGACTCGGGCCTTGATTTTCGCTCGTGGGATTGACTGGGAGAAGCGAATCGTCCTGTTTTGGTACCACCGTTGCAGAAACCTCATTGCCCTTTTTCGTCAACACATTCTCCGACAAGTCACCCTTAGAGCGACCAGCATCATTGTGCTTCGAATCTTCGATCGAATTATTTTGCTCAGACATTCTTTGAACTGCACTGATTGACTGAGACAGAAAGTTAAGTCTACTACTCAGAGGAGCAGGAGGCTTAAATGGCTGTCAGAC
>UEXV01000016.1_pt1 | contig 100125 bp, 78 predicted proteins | sample 4301181 | NCBI WGS metagenome assembly UEXV01 (sample SAMEA4773175, study PRJEB27434) | metagenome | biome: 2259; feature: agricultural soil; material: soil | place: USA | collected 2014-09 | depth 0.25 m | reverse complement strand
GAATTTGGAGCGGGAGACGAGATTTGAACTCGCGACCCTCGCCTTGGCAAGGCGATGCTCTACCACTGAGCTACTCCCGCTTTTTCAAAGAAATTCGATTCTAATGATTAGAAGTGAGTTGTCAAGCGGGTGTCAGAAGCCCGCGCGTTAGCAAGGGGTTGATCGGGTTGAGATGCCCTCCCTCACGGTCGAGCTTCTGAGACAGGAGTCAAAATCTCTGTAGCATAGACTTTAGTCTGTGATCGATAGTATCCGAGCGCTAAGATTCACAGACTGAAGTCTATGCTATTTAAACACAGACTGAAGTCTGTGACACTTGTTTCTACTGCGGCAGAGGCGTCTTCAGAATCCCCGCGATGTATTCCGTCAGCCCGGCGTCTGAATTCTCGTGACGGAACTTGTAGAAGTTCGTCAACTGCGTCATCCATTGCGCCTTGGCATTCTGCTGCTGAGCATCCGTCCCTGCCAGCGCCACCGCGCGCGCATACGCATCAATCATCTTGTCGACGACTTTGTTGATGCTGTCGAGCGCGTCTTTGCTTTCCTTACTCTCGGGCTGATTCGCAAAGCGCTTGCTGAAGTCATCTGACAGACGCTTGTAAGGTCCATTCTGATAGGCCAGCGCCAGGTAGTAGTAAGTCGAGGTCGCTGACTTTCGATCGCTGTCTATCTGTGCGGCTTTGATGAAATTGATGATCGAAGACTCGGGTTTGGGCTTCAGGTAATAAAATCCAACTGCGTAGTAGAGAGACGCGAGCACGTCTTCCTTGTTCTTGAACGGAGCCCAGGTGTCCGGGGCTTTGCCGGACTCGATTAGCTGAATCGCTTTCTGCGCATAGTTGGCGGCGTCGCTGTTAAAAGCCTCGTTGCGCGCCTCGGTGCTGGCAATCACACCTTCGTAACCGAGCGCGATCAAAACTTTCACATTTTCTGAATCGTCGGCCAGCACCTGCTTCGCCATCCCGTAAGCCTTGGCGAAATCCTTCTGCGTGAACGAACCGAGAAGCTGCTGTTCGCGATCCGCTTTTTCGGCGGCCAGCCGTCGCGCCTTTTCGTCATCCTCGTAGGCCGCAATCCAGACCTTCAAATATCGCGTGTACTGATCGTCTTCTTTATTGTAGCGGGCCATGTAGTCTTTGGCGGCGCGGTAAGCGACCGCCGGATTAGGCTCGCGATTGTCGGTAAATTTCTTGTAGGTGGTGACTTTGTATTCGTCATCAGTTTCCTGGACCACCTGACCGGTACGCGGCTGGGCCTGAGTCGAAGCGGAAAATGCGAGCGCCAGACCGAAAAATATGGCGAGAAATACGCGGTGTCTCATTAAGTCTCGAAAGCCTCCTAAAACTAATCGCAGCCTTGGATGCGGATGCTAAGGAAAACGTCTAATCGAGGTTTGATTTTAGCAGGTCAGAACCGCCTGCGGTAGCGGGCGGTTTATGATGAGAATCGGGAAACTCATCCACTAAAGATTAACCGCCCGCTACCGCAGGCGGTTCTGACACAGCATCGGGAAGATCGACTATCTCCCAGGCCGCGCGGTTGCGCAGCAGGGAAGACATTAGCGCGGCGTGCAACAGATGGCCGCTCCGTTCCGCGCGCACGCGGCCCAGCAGCGTCATCCCGAGCAGCGCCAGATCGCCAATAATGTCGAGAATCTTGTGACGCACAAATTCGTCGGCGAACCGCAAACCGGTTTCGTTCAGCATGCCGTGCCTGGTCAGCACGATCGCATTGTCGAGCGAGCCGCCGCGAATCAGGTTGGCGCGCCGCAAGGCTTCGACCTCTTCAATGAATCCGAAGGTGCGCGCCGAAGCAATATCGCGCGCGAACGATCCGTTATCCAGCGTCAGCGAACGATGCTGTACGCCGATCAGCGGGTGCGCAAAATCGATCGTGCAATCAATTTCGTAACGCTCGGCCGGTTCAATGGTGATGCTGCGATCTCCGGTGACGGCTGAAACCTTCTCGCGGACCAAAAGTGCGCGCCGCGCCAAAGGCTGTTCCACGGTGCCGGCATGTTCGATCATTTCGGCGAAAGCTTCGGACGAGCCGTCCATGATTGGCACTTCCAGGTTGTCTACCTCGACGTAGGCATTATCGATATTGCATCCGCGCAGCGCCGCCAGCAGGTGTTCGACCGTCGAAAGCATGACGCCGGTGCGCATCAAAGTCGTCGCGTAACTGCAATGGGCCACGGATTCAACCGTTGCCGGAATCTCGAAGCCGCCTAAATCCGTCCGCCGGAAAACGTAGCCGGTGTCGGGCGGCGCCGGGGTCAGGCGCACGTTTACCGGAACGGCGGTGTGCAATCCAATGCCGCTGGCTTCGACTGGACCTGCCAGAGTAGTTTGCCTTGCGGTTGAAGTTATCATTCAGAAATTTGCTCGTTGAACTTGAGTAGCAGAGTCCAATTTAACGAGCAACGATCGTGCCTTCTCACACATGGAGCAAAACAAGTGCAGTTTGGTGGTGACTGTGGCATCAAGACAACAACGCAACCTGCGCGAGCGGTAAATGCGCGACCAGGAAGCACCGAATTGTTTTCTTGCACCCTAATTTTGAAATTCTGCCAACCTTCTCTGCCGACTCTGTTTCGGACGGCTCCGCCATGCTGATGCGTGGCAAGTCTCCGACTTGCCGGAAAGCATGCCCAGTTTTCTTGGTCTATGACCGCGAAGAGCAGGTCGAAGACCGTGTAGGAAAGAAGGCTGGATGCGCGGCAAGTCGGAGACTCGCCGCGCATCAGCGTGGCCTAGCCACCCAAGCACGCTCAGTGCTGGATGGCGGCGTGTTCTGAGTTGGAGAACGAACTCGGGGCGCTACGTTCCTACGAAGGCGCTTGCGTTACGCAAACGCCGTCCCTATGATCAAAAACATAATGCCACAAACGAAGTCCCTCGCAGGGACTCAGCCGAATGAGAGAGTCTTTCTCATCGACTCGATGTCGCATATCTTTCGTGCCTTCTTTGCGCCGCTGGCGAATCGCGCGGCGCCGCTGATGACTACGAAGGGCCAGGTCACGCAGGCGGTATACATCTTTACCAACATGCTGCGGAAGCTCTTGCAGGACGAGCAGCCAAAATACATCGCCGCGATTTTCGAATCGAAAGAAAAAACATTTCGTCACGAAACGTTCAGCGATTACAAAGCTAATCGAGAGCAGATGCCTGATGACCTGGCTTCGCAACTTCCTTACATCAGACGCCTCTGCGAAGCCTACAACATCCCTATGATCAGTGTGACCGGCTTTGAAGCCGACGACGTGATTGGCACGCTGGCCGTCCAGGCTGCGAACAAAGGCCTGCAAGCCGTGATCGTTTCGAACGACAAAGACATGTGCCAACTGGTGCGCGATCCGCTGGTCGTTTGCATGCGGCAGAATTCGCAAGTCGTGAAACGAAAAGAGCCCGTGCCTCCGATTGAATGGTGCGACGAGGCCTGGGTCGCAAAAAAGTTTGGCGTGCCGGCGGACAAGCTGGTTGACCTGCTGGGTTTGATGGGCGATTCGATTGACAACATTCCCGGAGCTCCGGGCGTGGGGCCCAAGGGCGCGGCGCAAATCGTCCAGGACTTTGGCTCAATCGACAAGGCGCTTGCGCATTGGGAAGAAATCAAAAACAAGCGGTACCGCGAATCGCTGCGCGACAACGCCGAGCTAATCCGCAAATCGCGCGAGCTTGCCGAAATCAAAACGGATATTTCGATCGAATTGGATCTTGATCAACTGCTGACGCGGCCACCCGATCGCGCGGCGGCTTACGAGCTTTTCCGCGAACTCGAATTCGCGAATCTCACCAATGAATTTGCCGACGCTGCGAAAGTAGCGGTGAGCACGACCAGGCGAGGGTATTCGCTGATCAAGAATCAACGCGAGCTGGACGCGCTGGTCGAAAAACTCTGGCAGGCAGAGAGTGTCGGCCTCGCGTTGTCCAACTCAACTGCGCCGGGAGCAGGTCAGCAACTGAGTCTGCGTGACGAAGTTGGCGCGCGCGGGATCGCCATTTCGTCAGCGGCCGGCAAGTCCGCGTTCATCGATCTCGAAAATTTTGCCGAAGGCCGCCACGCCGCGATCAATTCGCTCAAGGAGTTGTTTGCTAACGCTTTGCTGGAAAAATCTGTTCATGATCTTAAACGCGCGACCGCGTTGCTGGAACCTTTAGGCATCGAGTTGGCCGGCGTCTCTGACGACACTTTGATCGGCGCTTACGTCCTTGATCCTTCAAGAAGCAAGTACGAGTTGAGCGACCTTGCGCACGAAACCGCGAACCTTGAAAGCGGGGTGTCGCCTTACGAAGGCTGGAATGAAACGGCTTGGCAAACAGCAGAAGTGGCTGATCTCACGGCCCAGGTGGCTCCGGTGCTGCGGCACAGAATTGATGAAAAGGATCTCGGCAACATCTATCGCGACATTGAATTGCCTTTGGCGCCTTTGCTCTATCGCATGGAGCAAGCCGGCATTCGCCTGGACATCGGTGTGCTGGCGGAGTTGTCGCGTCACCTGGGCGAGGAACTCGAGAAGCTGACAAACAACATCTGCGGGCTGGCGGGGCGCGAATTCAATATCAACTCGCCCAAGCAGGTGGCCGAGTGCTTTGAAGCGCTGAACATAATTTCCGGCCGCAAGACTTCAACCGGCCGCGTCTCAACCAGCAAGGCCGTGCTCGAAGAACTGGCGCTGACGCACGAGTTGCCGCGCCTGATCATCGAATATCGCGAGCTGGAAAAATTGAAGAGCGTTTACACCGACGCGCTGCCGCATCAAGTGGGACCCGACGGCCGAATTCATGGCACGCTGAATCAAACCGTGGCGGCGACCGGCCGTCTGTCTTCGAGCGATCCGAATTTGCAGAACATTCCGATTCGCACCGAGCTGGGCCGGCGCATTCGTCGCGCCTTCGTCCCCGAGCCGGGCAATAAACTTATCTCGGCTGATTATTCGCAACTGGAATTGCGTCTGCTCGCGCATATCACACGCGATGAAGTGATGCTCGACGCTTTTCAAAAGGGCGACGACATTCACAACCGCACCTCGCGCCTGGTCTTCAAAGCGAAAACAGATGAAGAACTGAAAGCGGCGCGTCGCTTTTCAAAGATAGTCAACTTTGCGATCGCTTATGCGATCGAGCCCTGGGGACTGTCCCAGCGCGTGGGCATCAGCCGGCAGGAAGCGCGCAAGGTGATCGACGAATACTATGCGACGTACAAAGGCGTGCGTCGTTACATGGATGAAATTCCCGTGCAGGCGCGCGAGCATGGTTATGTGCGCTCGCTTTACGGAAGGATCCGGCCGCTCGCCGGCATCAATGATCGCAACGCGAACATCCGCAAAGCCGCAGAGCGCGAAGCCATCAACATGCCGATTCAGGGCACGGCGAGCGACATTGTGAAGATTGCGATGCTTCACGCCGACGAAGCCTTTCGCCGCGAGCGTCTGGACGCGCGCATGTTGATGCAGGTTCACGACGAGTTGCTGATCGAATGTCCCGCGGACGCCGCCGAACAGGTTGCCGCGACCTTGAAGCGCGAGATGGAAAACGCCGTGGAGCTCGACGTCCCGCTCGTCGCGGAAACAGGAATTGGCGATAATTGGATGGACGCTAAGAAGCAGTAGGCAGAAAGCAGTAGGCAGAAAGCAGTAGGCAGTGGGCAGTGGGCGGTGAGCAGTAGGCTGTTAGCAGTGCCAGGTCAGTACCATCCCCGTAAGCGGATGGATCAGCGGACGCCCAATGCTAAACCACGATTGCAAATTGCAAATTGCAAAGTGAAAAAGCGAGAATTGCAAATTAGATTAAGTCTATGTGTTAGCTCAAATCTGATGTGTTCTGGTCTAGTCTGATCGTAGAATTTGGCGTCCAAAATTGAGCGTCCGAAATTGAGCGTCCGAAATTGAGTTCCAAAACTGAGCGTCCAAAATTTGGCGTCTAAAATCTGGAATCTGGAATCTGGAATCTGGAATCTGGAATCTGGAATTTGGAATTTTCAGTTTTCGGTTTTTCAATGCTTCTAACACCGGCAGGCAATGGCCACTAATCAGAAACAACCCACCGAAGGTCAGGTCGTCTACCGTCGCATCGGCCCGCCCGAAGACGACGCGCGGTCTGTCGGGCCGAAGGTGCCGCGTTTGGATCCCGGATTGGCGCCGTTGGTCGCAGGCTTTGCGCTCGTGTTGCTGTTGATTTTCGTCCTCGGCAATTTGAGCATTCGCCGGATTGAAGACACCAGCAGCGAAGCGCTCAACCTGGGAAACTCGCTGTCTGAACGGAACAAGGTTCTGCTCGAGCTTCGCGTCGCGTTAACCAGACTCGATAACGAAGCGCGCGATCGGGCGGGAGCTCAAGCTCGGCGCGAAATTCGGCCGCCATTTGACCTGCGCCTCGCAAAGGCGCGCAGCGAAGCAGGTGATATCCTGCCGAAGCTTGATCGCCTGCCATTATCCACTTTGCCGAAGTGGCGCAAGTTCCGCGATGACCTCGCCGCCTACATTGACCTTACGAAAGACAACGAGCGATACATCCACGACGGCTTCGCAAAATTCCGCGACCTCGATGCCCAATTGAATGGACTTGTGGGTGAGTTGGCGATTGAACAAGGGGAGGCTTCCCAAAAAGCGGAAGCTCTGCAAAGATCGGCGACGCGGACAATTCGTTTGTGGAATTTGTTCGCGCTGCTGGTCGGATTGGCGGTCGCTGTCGCGACCACCTGGCAGGTGCAACGCCGCTTTCGGCAAACCAGACAGATCACCGAAGACGTCAGGCGCGAACGCGAATTCAACAATCAACTGCTCGAAGGCATGGTCAGCGCGATTGCGGCCATCGATCGCCAGGATCGAATCCGCAGCGCGAACACTGCTTTCATGCGCATCTTCCCGCGGGCCGCGATCGGCTCATCCATCCACGATCAAATCGCTGCTCCCGAAGGCGTCAAACTGCTGGAGGCCGCCACCGCCTCGCACGTTGAAGTCTCGACCTATCGCGGCAGATGGAACCTCGAACAGGACAGCGGCCTGGTTACTTATGACGTCTATTCGTCGCCGCTGGAGATCGATGGCGAGTACGGTCAGATTCTGACGCTGGTTGATGCGACCGACGCGGCGAAAGCTGAAGCGGCCCTGCGTCGCAGCGAGTCGCTGGCAGCGGTTGGGTCGGCCGCGGCGCAGCTCGCGCATGAGATCAAGAACCCGCTGGGCAGCATCCGTCTGGGCGTCGAGATGCTGCGGCAATACACGTCGAACGAAGAAGCTGAAAGAACGATTTCCCTGGTCGAGCGCGGCATTCATCACCTGAACAAATTGGTGGTGGACGTGACGCAGTTTTCGCGGCGGCGCGAACTTGATCTGGGGCCGGCAGATTTGCAGGACCTGATTGAATCGAGTATCGAATTGGTTGCTGATCGAATCCGCGACAAAGAGACTCCGATTGAAACGAAGTTCGATTCGTCTCGCATTGAGGGCAATTGGGACTCTGAACAGATGCGTGAAGTCTTTGTTAACTTGTTGGCCAACGCGATCGACGCGAGTGAACCACGTTCACCGGTCGAGATCTCAATGGAGCGAATTACGCCGGACCTCGCCCCCCGACCATTCAACTCGGGCGCGTCATCCAACGGAGAGCGCGCGCGCATAGTGATCACCGATCACGGTTCCGGTATCGATCAGAAAGCGCAAGCGCGCCTGTTCGAACCATTCTTTACGACGAAGAAACGCGGCACCGGCCTCGGTCTGTCGATCGTCCGCCAAATCATCGACCTGCATGGCGGAAATATCGAAGTCAAAAGCCAGCCGAAGAAAGGCACGACGTTTCAAATTGAGTTGCCCGTTGAGGCGGTGAGCAGTGGGCAGTAAGCAGAAGGCAGTAGGCAGTAAGCAGTGAACGGTAGTGAGCAGGAGGTCAGCCGCAGAGCGGCGTAATGTTTATAGAAACCCGACACCTCGGCGAAAGAAGCTCCAGAGGAGCGAAACGACATCTGTCGCTTGGAGACATTCTTTTTACGCTCCTCCGGAGCTTATTCCCTTAAGGCGTCGGTCTGTATAAACATTGTGTCCCTACGGGACAAACTGACAAATGACAAAAGCCATGCATCCTCCAACCTTTGAAGACATCGTCGCCGCGCGGAAATTCATTTCGCCTTACCTGCCCGGGACGCCGCTGGTGCGGAGCACGAAACTCTCTGACCTGCTGGAGTGTGACTACTATGTGAAGTTGGAAAATCTCCAACCTACCGGCGCCTTCAAAGTTCGCGGCGGCGTGAACCTCGTTGGCAACGAAGTCGGCGCGACTGGCGCTGAAGTCAGTACCGGGAGCGATAGCAACCGGGTTCAGCGTCCGACTCTTGTCACCGCCTCAACCGGCAATCACGGGCAATCAATCGCTTATGCCGGCCGTCTCTTCGGTGCGCGCGTAATTATTTACGCCCCCACTGAGAATGTGAACGAATCGAAGATGCAGGCGATGCGCGATCTCGGCGCTGAAGTTCGTCTGCACGGACGAGACTTTGACGAATCGCGTCTGGAAGTTGAGCGCGTTGCGCAGGACGAAGGGTTTCGTTACGTTCACTCGGCAAACGAGCCGGCGTTAATTGCGGGCGTGGGTACGATGGGCCTGGAGATTTTTGAAGATTTGCCTGATGTCGAGGTAATCATTGCGCCCGCCGGTGGCGGGAGTTGCGCCGCCGGCAATTCCATCGTCGCGCGTCAACTCAATCCGCGCGTGCGCGTCATCGCCGTGCAGTCCGAACAGGCGCCGGTTATGTGGCACGCTTACCAAAATCGCTCACTTGATCCTTATCCCACGATGCAGACCGTTCACGAAGGCCTGGCCACCCGCGTCCCCTTTGAACTGACAAACAAGATCCTTTGGGAGCTCCTCGCCGATTTTGTTCTCGTCAGCGACGAAGAGATTAATCAAGCCATTCGCATTCTGGCGCGCGATGCCAAGCAAGTCGCCGAAGGCGCCGGCGCCGCGTCGCTCGCCGCGGCGATTAAGTTGAGTGGAACCAGTGTCAGAAGCCCGACCGTGAGGGAGGGCCCCGATCTAACGGCCTCGCGCGAGGGCTTACGCGGCAAGAAAGTCGTCGGCATCGTGACCGGCGGAAATATTCCGCCGGACCGTTTTGCTAAGTTGATGTCACAAAACGGCGGCGGACCAAACTCGTTGTGATCATTCCAATGGCTCTGCCACGCCGATGCGCGGCAAGTCTCTGACTTGCCGGAGCGGAGTGTTGCTGTCTATGACCGCCTCCAGACTTTCCTTACCCAAAGATTTGCCGCGAATCTCCCGGCGAGAGCACTCTCCTAAATCGGTGGTGACCTGATTTCATCGTGAGCTTTCTGTAGCCCACGCGTTTACGCCTGGGGGAGAAAGAGATGCGCTATTAAAGCCCCATAAGAATTAATCCTCATTCATTCCCCAGGCTTAAACGCCTGGGCTACAGAAAAATCATTCAAATTGGGCCCACTGCTCTTTAAATCACACTGTTAGACCACAACCAAATTCTGTTGTAACCTTTATCTGCTCTCCAAACCCACCCGACCAAATTCAAATAAAGAAAGAACCCTAAAATGTTTCGCTTATTAACTATTGCTCTGTTCAGTCTCAGTGTTGCTATTCCTACGTTCGCCGCGAGCCCTGCTCCACAAGCAGTCTTTCATCTCGATCCGCATCCCGGCGGGACTTACATGATGACGCGCAAAGGTGCGCGGGCATGAAGGCACGTTCATTTTCGACACCGGCGGCGGTGTTTCGTATCTCAGTCCGTCATTTGCGCAGACGATTGGCTGCAAGCCGTGGGGTCAACTGAGCGGGTTCGTGCTCACGGGTCAGCGGCTGGACATGCAACGCTGCGACAACGTGACGTTCGAAATCGATCGGCATCAATTCAACGCTCCGATCGCCGGCGTTTTCGACTTGATGAAATTCATGCCCCCGAATGTGCCGCGCATCGATGGCTCGCTCGGGCTTGATGTTTTCGCCGGCCACGCGATTACGCTCAGCCTCGCCAATCGCACGTTGACCGTCGAAAGTCAGGCAAGCCTCAAGAGCAAAACCAGACCAGCGAGCGAAATTTCCATCCGTCTGGTTCGCGAGGTCGAGGGCGTCGCCTTAGCCGTCGTCGTCGGCGTGATAACACCTGAAGGCACGGCATGGATGGAAATTGATTCGGGCAATGGCGGCGCGAATGTCGTCGCTAAACACATTGCGCCTTTGCTGAATTTGAAAACCGGAATGAAGGAACCTCAGCCCGCGAACTTCAAACTGGTCGGCGGCATTCCCGTGAACGGCGATGCGCGTGTTAACGAAACTCTCATCATGGATGGAAATATCGGGACGCGATTTCTGATCAATTGGGATCTTACGCTCGAACTCGCTCACGGCCGGACTGGCTAACGCCGGCGAAAACCGGTCAGCACTAGCAAAGACTTAATAGACAGGATTAACATGATTGACATGATTCATAAAGAAGCAGCCATCAATCATGTGAATCATGTTAATCTTGTCTAATTTCGTTCGCCGCTTCGCGGCAATGGCTTCGGAATGAGGAACCCTCATCATTACTCTTTCCTGGCGTGGCTGCCACTAATCAGAGACTTATTAGACAGGATTGACAGGATTACATGATTTACAAGAAGCAGCCATCAATCATGTGAATCATGTTAATCCTGTCTAAATGTCGTTCGCGGCTTTGCGTTCGGAATTAGGAAACCTTCATCATTTCCCCTTTCCTAATCGCCTCAATCTGCGTAATCTGTACGCGAAAATTCTCTTCGGAGGTCTCTCCATGCGCAGACTCATCTTCCTGGCCCTGGCCCTGAGCTTACTCGGCGGAGCTTTTCTTTCCCTCCAATATCCAACCGGCGCCCAACAACAGCGCGGCCTGACTCCGGAACAAATCGCGCAGCGAAACAAGGTCGAAGAGGAATTGCAGTCGATCGCGATCGTCGAACGCAAGCTGATGATTCCGATGCGCGACGGCAAACGCATGGCGGCGGACGTCTATCGTCCGAAAGACACTTCGAAGAAATATGGCACCGTATTTTCGCGCACGCCCTACAACTTCAATTTTTGGGATGTGCGCAACGGCGTGGTGCGCGACATGAGCACGCCGCTCGACGCGGTCAAGCGCGGCTATGCCTACGTCGTGATGAACGAGCGCGGCCACTTTTTTTCGGAAGGGAACTACGACATCCTCGGACCACCGCTGACTGACGGCGACGATGAACTCACCTGGATTGCGAAACAACCCTGGTCCAACGGCAAGGTTGGTTTGATTGGGTGCTCTTCGACTGCTGAATGGCAATTAGCAGTCGCCTCGCAGGGCAATCCCGCGCTCGCGGCGATCATCCCGCAGGGCTTCGGCGCCGGCGTCGGACGGGTGGCGCCCTACATGGAGCAAGGCAACTGGTATCGCGGCGGCGCCGTGCAGATGCTTTTCATCGCCTGGCTCTATGGCGAGCAGAACCAGGTGCGGCCGACGTTTCCGCCGAACACTTCGCAGGAAGATTTGATTCGCGCCTCGAAGTCATTCGATCTCGCGCAGCAGGCGCCGCCCGTCGATTGGTCAAAAGCCCTGCGTCATTTGCCGGTGATGGATATCTACAAAGCCATTGACGGCCCGCGCGGAATCTTTGCGGATGAAATGCCTGTTGCGACAGGGGGTTCGATGATTAAAAGGGCGCCGAATGATGCAGCCTGGTACAAAGGCGGACTGTGGCACGACAACATGACGATCAATGTGCCGGGCTTTTGGTTCATGTCCTGGTACGACGTGTCCGTGGGCCCGAACCTCGCCGCCTACAATCACGTGCGCAAAACCGCCAAGCCGGAAATCGCCAATCAGCAATACGCGGTGATTGCCCCGACGCTGCACTGCGCGTACAAACGCGCGACCGAAAACACCGTTGTCGGCGAGCGCAGCATGGGCGACGCGCGTTTGAATTACGACGAGCTAACGTGGGCCTGGCTCGATCGCTTCGTGAAAGGCGGCGGCGGCCAACTCCTCGATGCGCTTCCCAAAGTGCGCTACTTCACGATGGGCATAAACAAGTGGCAGGCGTCAGACACCTGGCCACCGAAAGGCGCGCAGCCGGTCAGTTTCTTTTTATCAAGTGCCGGCAAAGCCAACACTCTCAACGGCGACGGTGTGCTGAGTGACGCCGCGCCGGCCGCAGACGCTCCGGACAAATTCGATTACGACCCGATGAACCCGGTGCCTTCTTACGGCGGGAATGTCTGCTGCACCGGAAACGCAATCCAGGGTGGCTCGTGGGATCAGCGCAAGATGGAAGAGCGCAACGACATCCTCGTTTACAGCACCGAGCCTCTGAAAGAAGGAATCGAAGTCAGCGGTCCCATCGAAGTCACGCTCTATGTTTCATCCGACGTGAAAGACACCGACTTCACCGTGAAACTGATCGATGTCTACCCCGACGGCAAGGCTTACAATCTTGACGAGACAATTCAGCGCGTCAGATATCGAAACGGTTACGACAAGCCGCTCGCGTGGATGGAAACCGGCAAGGTCTACAAAGTCGTGCTGCAACCAATGACCACGAGCAACTTCTTCGACGTCGGTCACCGCCTGAGGATTGAAGTTTCCAGCAGCAACTTCCCGCGCTTCGACCGCAACATGAACACGGGCGGCAAGAACTACGACGAAACCAAAGGCATCATCGCCCACAACGTCGTGCATCATTCGAAACAGTATCCGTCGCAGGTGATGATTACGGTGGTGAAGAAAGCAGGCGCGACCACAACCGATAATCGTCAGCGGTAGTGGAGCAGCTTTTCTTTCTTCTCCTTTTTGGAGAAGGGCCGGGATGAGGCTTACGCGGACTTACCCTTCCGCATTCAACTAGCGCTTCACGACAAGATCCTCACCAAGGCGCTAATCCGCGCTCCCTACTCAATCAAGAACCGCCACCTCTTCTTATCGTGCATGGCTGGTGGCTTCTACGAGCTGGAGCCAGACAATGCCACAAAGCCGGTTCCGCGGCGACTTCGGATTCTCCTAATAGCGCGGCCTACATGATGGGAGTTATCATCCCGTTGCTCTTATCAACGGGAGGTTTCAATTGATCCAGGGAACTCAGGTTCCGTCTCTCAAGCGTTCTCTCTTAACCGGAGGAATCGGCTTTGGTTTTGTGAGTCTAACTGTGTTCGCAACTGTCGCGTTTGGTGAGCGCTGGATGTACCAGCATTTCACTCTGCTCGGCGCCTATCTGACGTGGACCGTTCTTTTTATTCTGTTGGGTGGCACGGTGCTGGGCCCGCTGGTCGTAGGGTTTTGGCGGCTCCCACGTTTCTATCTTCTCTTTAGCGCCGCGTTCTTCGCGTATGCCGCCGGTTGGATCGCCGCCTACTTTTCGCTGCGCGGCGCGGCGGGCGAATGGGTCGGTTCGCTCGCCGGATCGGTTTTGATGAGCGCAGTCTTCGCCATCGGGTTCAGAGCCGCGCGCGATGTGCTGAAGCTCTCGGCTTTACTCTTCGCCGGCAACTCGATTGGATACTTCCTTGGTTCAGCACTAAACGACTACGTGCGTGGTCGTGTAGGAATGCTGCTTTGGGGAATCGTTTACGGGCTGTGCCTGGGTGGAGGACTGGGCGCGGTGCTGCACCTGGCGCAGACTCGCCGGTCGTGATGCTGTCACACAACTGTTAGTTTGAGCCGCTTGCCTACGAATGAGCACTGGTCAAATCTTAACCAGCATCACAATCTGGATTAGCATCGGCGCGTACGCCGCTGGTGTGGTCATCTTCACGCTCTCGAGCACGAGACCGAACCGGGATGCGGCGGCGCGACTGCTCTGGACTATTGCCTGTGCCGCTTTGCTCTTACATGTCGTGTTTGCCTTTCAGAATTATCATGGCTGGAGTCATACGGCCGCGTATATTGATACCGCTCGTCAGACCCGCGAAGTGATGGGCCTCAATTGGGGTGGCGGACTCTACGTCAACTATATTCTCGTGTTCGTTTGGATCGCAGATTTGATTTGGTGGTGGCTGGGCGGGATTGACTCGTACCGCCGACGGCCGCGTCTGTTAGTCATCGCATGGCATACGTTTCTGATTTTCATCATTTTCAATTCCACGGTGATTTTTGCGAGCGGAGTCGCGCGCTGGGCGGGACTGTTGGTTTGCGTCGGGCTGGGGATCGTTTGGCTTTGGGCGTGCGGGCGGCGGCAGCTGGTTCGCAGCTGATTGAATGTTCACGTCTAATGCGCTAGTTGATCACGTAATGAAGTCAATGCCATCTGCGTGAGCTCATGGGTTAAAGACTTAAACTGATTTGGAGGTTCGATCTCACCCGCTGACGCGCTCGTCGATTACGAATGAACAGCAGCATTCGCACGGCCCAACCACTCACCCTCCCGTTTTATTACGGCTGGGTGAACATGTTCGTCGCGGCGCTGGCGATGGTTGGCACGCTTCCCGGACGGACGCAGGGCCTCGGGTTGATTACCGAGCCACTGATTGTCGACCTTCATCTCGACCGTGTCGTGTTTGCCCGGATCAATCTCTGGGCGACGTTGATCGGGGCCTTATTCTGTCTTGGCGTGGGTCGTTTGATTGATCGGTTCGGCAGCCGCGTCGTTGTTACCTTCGTCACATTGGCGCTGGCGACTGTGGTCCTGTTGATGAGCGGCGCTCGCAGCGTCGCGTTAATTGCCGTGCTGATTACGCTCACACGCGGTTTTGGCCAGAGCGCGCTGTCGGTAATAAGTATTACGATTGTGGGCAAGTGGTTCGTGCGCCGGCTGAACCGGGCCATGGCCGTCTACACGATTATCCTCAGCGTCGGATTTATGTTGGCTTTCCCGATCATCGGCGCCGTGGTAATCGATCAGGGCTGGCGCAAAGCCTGGTGGATGATTGGTCTGGCATTGCTGTTTGGTCTGGCGCCTTTAGGAGCGATTCTGGTACGGAGATCACCCGAGTCCTGCGACCTTCCGCCCGACGGCGAGTCTCCGTCTGCCGCATCTGATTCAGAGACGACTGTTGGCTACACTTTGTGGCAAGCCCTGGCGACACCAGCCTTCTGGGTTTTCGGCATCAGCGCCGCCGTTTTCGGACTGATTGCCTCTGGCATCGCGCTCTTCAACGAGTCAATTCTCGCCGAGAGAGGTCTTGACGCACACATCTATCATCGTAGTCTGGTAATCGTCGCTCTAACCTCGCTGGTGGGGAATTTCCTCGGTGGCATGCTGGCGGCAAAGTGGACGATGAACCGTCTGCTGGCGCTAGCAATGGGACTCTTGGCGGCATCGCTGCTGGCGTTGCCGCACGTGAGCACGCCGGCACATGTTGCCGCTTACGCGGTAGTGATGGGTTTAGCGGGCGGCTTCGTGATCGTGATCTTTTTCAGCTTCTGGAGTTTGGCTTTCGGCCGCGCGCATCTGGGAAAGATTCAAGGGGCCGCGCAGGGGCTGACGGTGATCGCATCAGCCATCGGTCCGTTGCTCCTGGCAGAGTGCGTCGCTCGCACTGGTTCTTACGCAACGATTTTTTATCTACTCACGGAGGTTGTGTTGGTGTTGGCCTTGAGTGCGTGGCTGGTAAAGCTACCGCAGCGAAGTCACGCCGAAACGTGTTAAGGACCTCCACAGATTAAACAAATTCAAAATCATCAAAAATAAACCAACCTATCTGTGAGATCTGTGGATAGTGCGATACTCACGCGACCGCTTGGTCAGTAATCTCCAACCCCTTATCAATAATCGCAAACGCTTCGCGTAGTTCGTCCTCGGTAATACACAGAGGTGGATTTGTGAAGAAGGTGTTCCAGCGAACGAAGGTGTAGAGGCCTTCCTGGCGGAAATGTTTTCCGAGCGCTTGCATCTCTGGTGAGGTGCCGTTGAAGGGCGCCATCGGTTCCAGGGTTTTTTGGTTGCGGACCAGCTCGAAGATTCCGAAGAGGCCGATGTTGCGGACGGCGCCGACTGAGCGGTGACGCGCTTTCAAGTCTTCCATTAGACCTCGCATCACTTCACCCATCTGTTTCGCACGCCGGATCAAATCATCTTCTTCGTACACGGCGATGGTCGCGAGCGCGGCGGCGCAGGCGAGCGGATGGCTGTTGTAAGTCAGGCCGCCATAGAAAACGTTCTTCTCAAAGTGATCAGCGATTTCGCGGCGCATGCCGACGGCGCCCAATTGCACGTAGGCGCTGGTCAAGCCTTTGGCCATCGAGATCAGATCGGGCTTGACGTTCCAGTGATCGACTGAGAACCATTCGCCGGTGCGGCCGAAGCCGGCCATTACCTCATCAGCGATTAAGAGAATTCCGTGCTGGTCGCAGAGCGCTCGTAATCCCTGCATATAACCATCCGGCGGAATGAGGATGCCGTTTGTCCCCACCACGGGTTCGACAATTATCGCTGCGACCGTCTTTGCGCCTTCGAGTTCGAGCACTTCTTCGGTACGCGCGAGCGCCACTTCGGCTGTATCAGAGCCGCGCTGAATGCCGTGATAAAAATCGGGAATGCGAAAGACGCCAGGGATGCCGGGCTCGGCGGCCCAGCGCCGCGGATCACCGGTCAGCGTGAGCGCGCCCGCGGTCCCGCCGTGATATCCGCGATAGCGCGCGCCGATTTTGTGACGGCCGGTGAAGAGTCGCGCGATGCGAATCGCATTCTCGTTGGCTTCGGCCCCGCCATTCGTAAAAAAGAAGGCGTCGATGTTGCCGGGCGTTAGCTCAGCGAGTTTCTTCGCCAGTCGCGCGCGCACTTCGGTCGCCATGAACGGATTGGCATAGGCGAGCGTCTCGGCCTGCTCTTTGATGGCGCGGATCACACGTTCGTCGCCGTGCCCGATGTTCACGCACATGAGCTGGCTGTTGAAGTCGATGAAGCGCTTGCCTTCGGGCGTCCAGAAATAAATGCCTTTGGCGCGCGCCACGGGAATTGGATCCACCGCAGCCTGGGCCGACCATTCGAAGAGTGTGTGCCGGCGGCAGAGTTCGACAATCTCTGCGCCGGTCATTGATCCAGTTGTCACGGTCATAGTATGGCGATGCTATTAGAAGTGATGGTCGTTTGACAATGAGGGCGGGCAAGACGGAAGAGCCATCCAGAGATTTCACAGATTACACAGATTAAGAAGTTGAGCCACAAAAAGGCACAAGAGGCGCAAAAGAAACCCGGCTGAATCTTTTTGAGCCTTTTGTGCTTTTTCGTGGCTAGTCTCTTTCTGTGTAATCTGTGGATTGATATTTTTGCGCTTGGCGCTCATTGCGGACGACGGCGTCGGCGCTTTCCAGCGGCAGCCAGGCGCAGTGGGATGAAAATTATTTATGTCGCGGCAGGCGGTTCTCCGGTAATCTGTAAGCAGCATGAGCGTTTGGAAGACGCTTCTGAAAACTGCTGTCCATGCCCCGTCGCCACATAACGTGCAGCCGTGGCGAATAAGAATGCTGTCCGATGCTCCCGATCTCTCCTCTTTGACGACATCGCTCCAGGCTGATCTGCTAATTGAAAAGCGGCGAACCCTGCCAAAGGAAGACCCGACCGGCAGCTTCATCATTCTCACCATGGGGCTGTTCATCGAGGCTTTGACGGTCCTGGCGGCGAACCAGGCCCTGGCCCTCGAATTTGAGTTGTTTCAGCCGCCGTCGCAATTTACCCCGGAGCACATTGCGCGGGTGCCAGACGAGTTGTTGCCGTTCGCCAGGTTGACGCTAAGCCGGCGCGAACATAGGGAAATGACGACCGCGCATAGGAGCGCGTCTGAACTCTCTGCCAAAGGGAATCATTACGACGAAGAGTTATTTCTCACGCGGCGCACTTCGCGCATCTCGCTGCTGCCGAAGCCGGTGCCGCCGGATGATGCCGAAGGGTTGTTGGAGCTCGCGCGCGACTGGGGTCAAAAATATCACCAGGTGACTTCGCCCGAATTGATTGAACAGATTCTTGAACGCAACGTCGAGGCGCTCTTCGATGATTTGAATGCCGCGCAGTATCACGACGAAATCGTCGAATGGTTTCGCTTCACTGATCGTCAGTCACGCCGCGAGCGCGATGGTCTCGATTATCGCTGTATGAACTCTTCGCGCATATCGTTCTGGCTGGCGGCGCGCGTGCCGCAACTGCTGCAGCTTCCCCTGACGCGACCGCTTCTCAAAAAGACTTATCGCCGGCAGCTCGGCATCGTGCCCACGATTGGCATGCTCGCGGGGCCTTTCTGGGAACCGGCCAGCGCCTTCGAGACCGGGCGTTTTCTCATGCACTTCTGGCTGGAACTGGCCCGGCGAAATCTGTATCTACATCCGTATGGAAACCTGGTCACGAACAAGCCGGCGGCTGAGTGGTGCCGGGAAGCAATTGGCGTGACTGACATCTGGCTGATTTTCAAGATCGGATTTTCTGAGGCGCCACCGAAAAGTTATCGCCGCAGCGTCGAGGAGGTGCTCGTTTGATTGATCGTCTATTGACGGGAGCCACGCTCTGGTTGCTCTGGATCGTAAGGCGAGTCATCAGTCTCGATCGCCGCGCGTACATGCTGCTTAGTGCGGGCGCGCTTCAGCCGCTGCTCATGAAAATCGGGATGCTGCGCGCGCACGCCGTTTATCTGAAAGCAAAAGACCACTGCCCGGCGTATCGCGATTTCCTGCATCGCGAAGACCATCGTCAAAACGGCAAGTGGCGGCTTTCTGATTTGCCGATCACGACGAAAGAAAACTATGTGAAGAAATATTCGATCGTGGAACGCTGCTATGACGGCAAGCTGCCCGCCGCCGGGGTCGTGATTGACGAGTCGTCAGGTTCGTCCGGCGTGCCGAACAATTGGGTGCGCAGCGCGGAAGAACGCGAGGACGTCAAGCGCATTCTGCAACTGAACTATCAGCTCATTTATCGCGATAGCGGCTGTATCCTGCTCAACTGTTTCGCACTCGGTCCCTGGGCCACGGGCATGAACGTGTCGATGTCTTTGGTAGACGTCGGGATTCTGAAATCTATAGGCCCGGACCAGAAGAAGCTGGAAAATACGCTCGAAATATTCGGCTGTGACTATCGCTATCTGGTCTTCGGTTATCCGCCGTTCATCAAATCGTTCGTCGATACGACGCAGCTTGATCTCAAACCGTATCGGATGGATTTGATTGTGGGCGGCGAAGGCATTTCCGAACCTTTGCGCACGCATTTGTTGCAGCATTTTCAGTCGGTCATTTCTTCGTATGGAGCTTCGGATTTGGAAATCAACATCGGGGTCGAGACCGAACTGACGATTAACCTGCGTCGTCTCTGTATGAAAGACCGCGCTTTGTCAGCGATGCTGTTTGGCCGCGAGATGCCGCCGATGGTCTTTCAATACAACGCGCTGGATTACATCATCGAGACTACTTCGGAAGGCGAACTGCTGTTTACCATTGGCCGGCAAACGAGCGCCGCGCCCAAGATTCGTTACAACCTGCACGACCTGGGCGGAACGCTGACGCACCAGCAGGCCGCGGAAAAACTGTCAACGAAAGGCATAAATATTTTCGACCTCGGAAAGCCGCAAAGCCATTTTCCGATTCTGTTTGTTTATGGGCGCAGCGATCTGACCGTGCCCTTCTTTGGCGCGAAGGTTTATCCAACCGACATTGAGGAAATAATCAACAGCGATCCGGACTTGGTCCGCCATCTCAATTCGTTTCAGATCAGCAGCTACGAAGACGAGTCGATCAACCGGCGTTTGAAGATTCGTCTGGAAACGGTGAAGGACCCGCCGGGTGGAATCATCTCGGCAAACGAACTTCATCGGAAGATGTTCGAAGGGCTGTGCCGGGTTAACCAGGATTTTCGCGAAGTTACCAAAATGTTCGACCGCAGTTGCGTGGAGATTGAGACTTACGGATTCGAGCAGGGGCCGTTCAGCGAACGCGACATTCGCATAAAGAACAAGTACGTGGACCGGTGAGTTGGTGCGGGCAGGATGCCCGCGTACCCCTACTCCCTTTGTCCGCGTTCCTCTACTCCCTTGTCCCGGCTTCCTTTGGCGTGACAGTGATGTTCTTGAATCGCTGCAGGCGAACGAGGCCGGGCTTCCCGCCTTTGATTTTCGAAACGAACTTGCGCTCGGTGTAGTGGACGTCAACCTTCGGATCCTTCTTCGCCTGGGAGAACCAGGCAGCGAGCTGCGCGGCTTCGATCAGCGTTCGCTGAGGGATCGGTTTTTTGGATGAGTTGCGCACGACCACGTGCGAGCCCCCGTAGTCGCCCGCGTGTAGCCAGGTGTCGTTTGGCTTGGCGATCTTGAATGTCAGATGATCGTTTTCCTGTGCCGTGCGGCCGACGAGGATGTCGAAACCATCGCCGGAGAGGTAGCGGCGCGTGCCGGGAATGCGTTCGCGTTTGGTCCCTGGCTGACTTGATAACCCAGCACCTACTGCGCGTGGTGCTGGCGCCGGTGCAGACAGCGCATCCGCTGCCGCAGATGATTCTGAGATTCTCTTCTCAAGCGACTCTTGCTCTGACAGAAGTTCTTCGAGCCGTTTGCGGCCAAGTTCAATACGCGAGCTGATCTGAGCGACCGCGCGCTTTGATCGCGAGTAAAGCTTGAACCGCCGCGCAGCTTCTTCCGGTAACGAGCTGGATTCGTCGAGCTCGATTTCAATCGTTGCAGAGTCGCCCGAGAAATAATCAACTAGTGTCACGCGATTTCCCTTGCGCTTGGCCGTGCTCAGATTCGCCAAAAGGATGTCGCCTAGCCGTTTCTCGCTTTCGGCATCCGCGTGACTCTCTAAATCCTTTTGCAGTTGTTTCAGATGCTTCTGCTGCTGAGCGATCTTCTTTCGCAACTCGGCGCGCGCTGCAGCGGCCCGGGCGGCGAAAGCCCTTTCCTCGATCAGCGTGGTGAAATATGCGTCGGCCGCTTCGGACGGTGAAGAGAACTGCTGACTGCGAATCTGTTTCAGCAGTTTGCTTTCGCGTGTGGCGGCTCGCGATTCATTGTTAGTCTCTGGCGTAGTGTAAGAGTCCGCGATCTGTTGTCCGGAAATGTCAGTGGGACGCGCGCGTTGAATTACTGTTTGGTCGCCATTGAGCAGCAATAAATTCGCGGATCGGCCGGTCAACTGAGTGACCAGGTAGCGTTGTTTTTGTTTTCCCAGATCATCCTGGCCGGCAAAACCAACGCGCACGATGCGATCGTCGGTGTCTTTTGCAAATGAGATTATCTGCGTACCACTCAACTCTTTTTTGAGGGCGAGTGCGAAGGGCGTCGGTGAGAGGCTCTGCTTTTCCAGGTCGCGCACCTTTCGCTTAATCAAATACAAACGGGGCTCGGCGGGCTCGACATTGATGAAGAGATAGCCGCGATCGCGAAGCCCAAAATCGAGGGCGAACGACGCAGTACCCAACTGAAATATTTTCCCGGGCGCGCGGCCGATGAGCAGCGGCTCAAGCTCGCTGATGATTGCCTGGATTGAGAGGTCGTCCATGGGTTGGGAACGTTAGCACAAAAGTGTCAGCAGGATGGGGATGGGTTAGTGCACACGGCCCTCTCTTCGTGTCTCTGTGAGTGCTTTGAATCTGTGGTTGAGATAAGAGCTGGGACCGCGGGCACCCTCGCCTGCGCTGAGGTCAGTACCATTCGCGTAAGCGGATGGATAACTTGATCCCACCTGCTTACGCAGGTGGTACGGACTCCGTGATATCCATGCACAGAACACCAAGAGGAGATCCACCACAGAGACACGGAGATTTCACAGAGTCACTGGAGATTTAGGATTAGTGGATCGACTCACGCAAAGGCGCAAAGTCGCAGAGAAACGCAAAGCTGAATCGAGCAGGCGGGACGCCTGCGTACCGTTAAGTGCGAATGACAATTGTTTTGGACAGGCGATCGTGGACGGCGCGCTTGTCGGGATCGATCAACGCGTAGGCGATTCCCAGGCCGAGCAGTGCAAACGAAAATACGAAAGTCAGCGCTCGCGTGATTGCCTGGCCGCCGGTAGGAATCAAACCTGTTCGCAGATCGATGGTGCGCATCTTGAACATGCGCATGGCCAGCGTCCTTCCGGTCATGGCTGTGCAGATCGTTAGATAGGCGAACATCGTGACCGCAGTGAGGCCGCTCATGAGGCCGATGATTTTCGGATTGGCCCAATTGCCGCCCGAATAATAAATGGCGGCGGCGGCGGGTGAGACCATCAACGCGATCAATAAAAGATCTACGATGCCGGCAAAGAAGCGTCGCGTCAGGCCGGGAATGTCGCTGCGCGTGTCGGCGGCCAGCGCCGGGAGCGACAAACATGTCTCGAGATACGAAAGCGCGATGTCGTTGTCAGAGATAACGCGAACTGGTTTGCGCTCAGACGTTGCCGCGGTTGTCGCCTCGACCGAAGTCTCAATTTCTGTCTCGGGAACGACCGCTGCAGCGGCAGACGTATTCTCAATGATCGATTCGACCGGCGGCGCAATCGCTGCGGCGGCCATCTCCATCGATTCATCCGCAACCGAAATAGATTCCGCGATCGCCGGCGTCGAGTCAAGCACAGGCGCTGCTTCAACCGTCTGTGCCGGCGCAACGATTGGTTGTGGTGCGACTACCGTGAGCTTTCGCTTCGCTTCGACTATTGGCTCCTGAACCGCTTCGGCTTCGGCGATGCGCCGCGCTGCACGCGTCAACGCGGGCGCGGTTGCAGTGGCGGCACGATGCGTCGACGGATAGTCCGTCCGCTTAGCCCGTTCAAGTCGCTCCAAAGCCTTCGTCACAATCGGATTGAAAGCTGGGTTCTCCAGATCGGGAACCAACTCCAATTGCCCCGACGGCAATGCGCATGAAACCAAACCCGCTTCCTGTGCGGCCGCGAGTTCTTCCGCAGCTTCGCGCGCTTTGCGCTCCTGAACTTCGCGCACGCGTTGGCTCAATTGCTTACGCCACTCAGGCACGTTGCGGCCGCCGGGAAATTCGATCAGCGTGGAAGACTTGGCAGTCTCCTCCGCCGGTTCGACCTCAGGCGAATAGTCAGAGTTGTTTTGCTTAACTTGCCCGCTGTTTGAGGGTAAGTGCGGTAGAGCTTCTTGGATCATTGGTTGAGACAAAGATACGGGGCAGTATCTGAGTTATCGTCATGAGCGACGACGCTGCGAGCGCCTCCGTCAACTCAAACCAAAGGGGATGGGATTCAAATACCCAAGCCCGTGTGCAGACGCCGCCGATACTAGCAGCTTTACTTTAAGTCGTCAACGAGAAAATATAGCAGGAGTTAGGGTTGCGTAGCATAGACTTTAGTCTGTGTTTTTGAGTCAGAAGAGGGATCACAGACTGAAGTCTGTGACACTACAAAGGCTGTCGTCCGGCGAACCCTGCTTCGACGTCATGCCACCATTCAACTTGATCGCCTTCGTCGGCCTTCCAACAAAGCAACACGACGCGGCCATCGCGCATTGAGGGAAAATCGATTAAGCCCTGGTGATAGTCCTTCAGTTGAATACCCAGATTCTCAAGTTCTCCGGCATGCGTCGAAAGTCTGACCAGCAGACGCGCGTAGCGGGGGCCATCAGGAAAACCGCCGCCACCGTTCTCAGCGCCGATGGCAGCCAGCTTGGCCGCCGATTGAAAGTTGATCAATCGACGGTGAGACTGCTGAATCGATCTAACGATCAGGCGGACGCTGGGCAGAAGCGAGTTGGCCTCTTCGACAGTGAAAAGCTTCATCGTAATTAATGACGAAGCGGGCCGATGGCCCGCTTTCGATGCGTGACGAAACTATTCTAGATGATTGGGAAAGGAGGCGCTACTCGTCTTAGTGGCACAGACTTCAGTCTGTGAAGCATCAGAGCGACTCGAGTCATGCCACAGACTAAAGTCTGTGCCACTAAAAGCCCGACTAAAGTCGGTACTCTAACGCCCGCGAATAAGCCACTACTTGGTCGTAGCCGCTTGTTCGCTATCATTCTTGGGCATGAAGTACCCGCGGCGTGAGCTGACATCGAGCTTGCGCTCTTTGCCCTTGGCATCCACGGCTTTCACGCGGATGGCCAGTTCGTGCATGCGGCCATCGTCTTTCTCGTCTTCCGCCAGCGCAAACCCCAGGCTATAGCGCGCGGTAAGATTGCCCATGACTTTCGCGAGGCCCGCGCCGAAATCTCTTGCCCGATTAACCTTGACCGCTTCGCCGCCGGTTTGTTGCGCGAGATATTTGGCGCTGCCATACAGGCTAACACCCAGCCAGCCGGCGAGTGGTTTTCCGATCGGCATCAGGAACTTGAACAACGTTCGCAGATCTGTAGTGAGCGAACTGAACGTCGCATTTGAGCGAATCAGAATCTGCTGAGTTGCTTCGCGATCTTCGTAAAAGATCGGCGCGATGCCGTCAGAGAGCCAAACGATCGCAGGTTGCGAGTTGGGCCGCTCCTTTTCTGCGGCGCGCGTAGCGGCGCGCACGGCGGCGGCCATGTCGTAAACGTCGCTCAGTTCGATCGTCACGTTCCCCTTGCTGTTTACGCGTTTAAGATTGACTGACCCGTCCTTCATAACGGTTCGGGTGACGACCGCGCCGTTCTTTCCTTTTATGGTTTCCGTCTCGAGGATTTCCTGTTTCGGATCAGTCTTGGCTTCCGCAGCTTTAGACCCGTCGCCTCCGGCGCCAATGCTGAGACTGCCTCCCGAGCCCTGCTTCCGTTCGGTATCTGGACGCGTCTTTTGGATCTCGGCAGCGACGACTTCGGGATTCTCAACAAAGCTCGGCACGCGCGCCAGCGCGGCGGCAATTTCCTCGGGCTTGTTGGTAAATCGAGTCAGCCACACACGCTCTTCGTCTTCACCGATGTTCATCGCCATGATGCCGATTTCATCACCCGGCGAGAGTTTGGACAGTTGTTCGGTGATGGCCTGAATGACTTCGGGCTTCTTGAGAAATCTGCCGGCGCCATCTTCACGACAATCCAGAATCAGGATGAGAGCGAGTGGCTTGCGCGCCTGGCCTTCGCGGGTGAAGTACGAAATGGTGCGCGGCTTGCCGTCATCAAACACTTCGAAGTTTTCCGGCTTCAGATCGGAAATCGGAATGCCGGTCCGCTTGTCCTTGACGAGAGCGTCCATAAAGACGACGCGGGTGCGGACCTTAATAGTGTCGGCAACTTCCTGAGCCGAGAGCACCGGCGCGACCAGAAAACCGATCAGCAGGACAAAACTGAGCCGCGCAATTATGGATGATAAGAACGGAGTGTCTTTGCGGCTGCCGGCGTGAGTTAAGATTGAGGTCTTCATAAATTCTCCTGAGATTAATTTGTTATCGTCGCGACTGCTCTTCGCTGTGATCGCAGTTGCGTTACGTGTTGAGTTTTGTTCGCGCTTCCCGCTCAATGCGGACGAGGACGTCCGCGCTCCCAGCTATGGATCGACAAGAGTGGCGTCGTCGGTGATCGACTTGCCCATCTCTTCGGGATCTTTCAGGAGCTGGGCCAGAACATCCGGCTTCAGGGTCGCCTGCACCACGGTCGCATCGCGGCGCGTAATCGTAATCACCAACACATGAAACTTCGTTCCGGCATCCTTCAGATAGATGTAAGTCTGCTCTTCTTCTTTCGGCGCCAGCGTCTGCACGAGCGGCGACCAATCCTGGCTCAAAGTGCTTTGCACCGAAGCTTTGAACGTCGCAATCTGGCCGCGCGAATCGAAAGTCTGATCTTCAAAGATCGCCACGCGCACGCTGCCGGCCTCGGCCAGACGCTTCCATTCGCCGCCTTTCACTTTGGCGGCAGTCCGCATCGCCGTCATTCCGGCCCGCGCGAGGAACGGAATGCTCTGGTGCTTGACGCTGTAAAAGCGCTCGATGGCTTTGACTACGTCATTGAATCCGTCGCGATTTGCCCGCGCTGAAAAAGGAAAGCTGAGGGCCAGCGCGAAGGACAACAACGCAAGCGTGAGCTTCGTTCTCATTGGTCCTCGTCCTTGTCTTTCTTTGTTTTCGGCTTGGACATATTCAGGTCGGGGATACCAAACGAACCTTCGAGCTCGCTCAGCTTCTCGAGATTGATTGGTCCGACGATGTTGACGACGGTGAACTGTTTCGGGTCCATCGTGATAACCGCCAGGCCCGAGATCTGACCCGAAAGCGACATTATGTAGACATCCACATTCTCGCCATCCTTCTTGCTTCTGACGCCTACAATTTTGTTCCAGCCGCCAGTGCGAACCTGTACCAGGACCGGTTCAACCTCCGCCGCCGAATACTCATTATCTTTCTCGAAGCTGAAACTCTTAACGTAAATTCCTTTCAGCGTTTTGAGAACGTTCCTGATCTCGGCTTCGTCGGCGTCCTTGAAAAGGTTAGCGGTCGTCTGGATCAAGTTCTCGTCGATCTTCACATCGACGGTGTTACTCGCCCGATTAGCGAGCACGTCGAGCTGATCGAGTTGCAGCTTGGCACTCTGGGCCCTGGCCGTTATTACGCCGCCCAACAGAAGCAGCAAGACCGGAGCGATTCTTAATGATGTCCGGAAGAGTGTTTTCATGGTTATTTCATCCTATCTTTTCTTAAGTCCGACAAACTTCAGTTTGTCGTTTTCTGCGCGATCCTCAGCTTGAGCCGCGACAAACTGAAGTTTGTCGGACATAAATTCATCCTATCTTGTTTTGATTGCGGAAAATGTTTCGTTGCGGCAGACCCTGGACCTTGCGCTGCGCGAGATTTAGTTTCGCGCTGACCAAACGCAACGCGGTTAACACCTGCTCTTTTTCAGCGAGTTCCTCGGGAGTAAAAGCCGGCTGTCGCGGAACGCGAGTCTCGCGATGCTTATGACTGGCTACCAGCATCTTCTTTGGTTCAGGGCGCGGACCGGATTCTTCAGTGCCACCTGCCGTTGCCAACTGTTTTGGCGGCTCGACTGGCGCGGCCTGCTTTTCTGAGGGTCCGATTTTGGACTCGCTATTTGCCTGAATCCCAGGCGCTGACTGAGACCGAGAGAGCTGGAACCAGAGCGCGGCGCCGATGACCATGATTGCGATTGAAGCCGCGATGGCCAACGGAACGTAGTTTCGCTTTTTGGCAACACGGATGTTAGCGGGAATTTCCAGCGGTCGCGGTTGATAACGCAGCGTGCCGAGAATTTCTTCCAACTCCTGAACTTCCGGGTCTGGCTCACCGCTACGATCCCAAAGGTAATTGTCGTTCATAAGTCTCCTCATTGGAGCGTGGACATCCTGTCCGCATCGGCGGGCGGTAGCCCGCCGCTAAGCACCTACTCCCATGCGCTCGCGCAAAAGTTTTGTTCCCCGATGCAGGTTCACTCGCACCGATGCCGGCGTCAGGCCGGTGCGCGAAGCGATCTCGGGACCGGTCATGCCTTCGACAAATCTCAACACCAGCGTCTCGCGGTACGCGTCGGGCAATTGCCGAATCAAGTCCAGAATCTCTTTCGCCGTTCGATTCGGCGACTTCGCAATCGCCATCTGTTCGGTTACTTCGACCGTCTCGCGCGAGCTGCGATAAAAATCCATCGCGCGGTTGCGCGCAATCATCCCGATCCAGGGACCAAAGGCGGCGGCGTCGCGCAACGTGTGCAGCTTTTTGAGCGCGTGGAGAAAAATGTCCTGCACCAGGTCATCGACTTCGCCCCGCGGCACTCGCGCCAGCAGAATTCCGTGGACCATCGGCGCGTACATCTCATAAAGGCGCGCAAACCGATCGTGCTCACCTTCAAGCACGGCGCGCACGATGCCGACTTCGACCGGCTGCTCTTTTTCTTCACGGGCGGCGAATGGCGTCATGAGCAAAATGTCTGCGGTTGCCTGGGCCTCAATCATGTTCGCGCCTTTGGGTGTTACGGTCCTGGAATCTTCAAGTTTGTAAATTACTTCTGACATCGCTAAAGACGGGAACTGCGGAGAGAGTGTTAACAATTGTGTCAGAAGTCCGACCGTGAGGGAGGGCAAGCTGGTGCGCCAAAATCCAGTGTAATTAACGTGCCCTCCCTCATGGTCGGGCTTCTGACACGGTGTTTTCTGGTACGTCGGCCCGGGCGAATAGTTTCGCCCGCCAAATGACCACAATTGAGACCAGCAGGGCCACGGTGCAGGCCGCACCGCCCTCAATACCATAGGCGCCGCCGGTCAGCCAGTCCGGGCCCAGGTTCATGGCTCTTAAAAGAGGGGCCGGGGCCAGCCGCTCAATGCCGCTCACCGGCATGCCGAGCAGAGACGCCTGCACCCAATTCCATGACCAGTGCAAGCCCAGCGGCAGCCACAAGCTTCGGGTGCGTACGTAAGCGACGCCGAGCCAGATGCCGGCTAGTGCGGTGTTTACAAAAGTGAAGCCCGGAACCACATTCGGATTCCCTAGATGCGCGAACGCAAACGGGACCGACGTGAGTAGAATGCCGAGCCAGGCGAGACGCGCGCGCGTCAAAGTCTGCAAAGGATATCCGCGAAAGAGGATCTCTTCAGCAGCCGCAGCGAACACAAACACAATGAGGGAAACTGCCAGCGTCTGACCAATCAATCGCGCGCCGGCAAGATCGAAACGAAAGTGAATGCCGCGCGTCAGCGTGGCCAGACCAGCGGCTAAGAACAACGACGCGGCGCCCAGCGCCGATCCCAATGCGCAATTTTTCAGCCACCCTGGATGTGGCGAGCAGCCCAATGCCCGAACTGGTAACTCCTCGAGCAGCTTGCCACAGGCCAGGCCGACCAATGCGGCCGAAAACAAAATCGAGCCATGGCCGGCGACGACGCTCCAAAGGCTGTTGCCAATATCCAATGCCGAACGTCGCAGGACGATTGTGAGGAGGCCGAGAATGAGAACGTGCGAAACTTGCACGCAAACCAAAAACGCCACCGCGAAAATCGCCAGCCGCCAGCCACTGCGCAGGTGGCGCTTTTCATCAAGAAAAAAGTTGTAGGCTTCCATTTGGTCGAGGCATTCTAGCATCTGACTCGAGCTCTTGATCGGGGGCAGTAGCCCGACCGTGAGGGAGGGCGTGGACTTAGGAATACGCCCTCCCTCACGGTCGGGCTACTGCCCCGGTGGACATCCCTTGATAGAACGATGGCCTTGTACAGATCCAGACGGGCGGCTGTGCTAGACTTTCCCTCAATTTAGGCCCACGTCAGCAACCGAAGTGATCGAACGACGCAAACAACCGAGCAGCAGCAGCGCGCGAACACCGCGCCGCACTATGCCCTGGCTGCTGGTGGGCATCGTGGCGGTGATGCTGGCGATCATTGTCGCGCAGCAACTCTTCAATTTTGCGGCGGTCCTGCCGCCCGAAACAGGTTCGGACACGCTGCTGCTCTACGCGCTGTCGTCGCTGAATTTTGCCGCCTTCATCGTCTTCAGTTTCATTCTGTTGCGCAGCTTGCTCAGGTTGCGACGTGAGCGTCGTGAGCGACAGGCCGGCGCCAAGATTCAGACGCGCTTGCTCATTTATTTCATCGGCCTGAGTCTGTTGCCGATTACGGCGATGGCCGCCTTCTCGTATTTGTTTCTCAATCGATCGATCGAGAAGTGGATGGGTCGCTTGCCTGAGAACGTAGTCGAGCGTGTTCGTGAACAACAGCGTGAGAGTCTCACTTTGCAGAATTCAAAGCTGAGCGAAACCGCCACCCTCCTCGCGGCCACTCTGAGCTCGCGGCCACGAACTGATTGGCAGCGAGAGCTGAATCAACTGGCAGCCACGGGCCAGTTGACCGCGATCGAAATTATTTCTGAAAGCGGCGACCTGATGGCCCACAGTCAGGGTCCTGTGCCCGAGTCTCAAAAGGAAGAGCTGAGTCGACTTCTGCAAAGTGGGCGACAGAAACGCGACGGTCCAGAGTTGCTGGCCGATGGAAAGGGATTCGATCTCGCTTCGGTTCCGTTTACCGGCGGAATGCGTTTGCTGTTCGTGCCGCAACGCCTAAGCGATACGGACGTCAACGATACGATTGCCGGCTCGCAGCGTGAATATCAGCACCTGCTTCAACGGCAGCGAAAGGTGCGTCTGCTGGGCGTCTCAACTCTCGGGTTGATGACGTTGTTGCTCCTGTTTGCTTCGACGTGGGTGGCGATCCATTTATCGCGCGGGTTTGCCGCGCCCATCAGATCGCTCGTCGGAGCTTCCAAAGAGGTCGCGCGCGGGAACCTTTCCTATCGCGTTGAGACCATTGCCGACGATGAATTGGCTTTATTAGCAGAGTCGTTCAATCAAATGACGACGGAGTTGGACGCGAACCGCCGCCACATCGAAGCCGGCGCGGAAGCTTTGAAGGAAAAGAACCTGGCGCTCGAAGAACGGCGCAACTACATCGAGACGATTCTGGAATCGCTCTCAACCGGCGTCGTGTCTCTGGACAAAGCCGATTGCGTCACGACGATCAATACTGCCGCCGTTTCGATCCTGAAGTTAAGCGAAGCGCCGCCGGCCTGGGCTAAATTGACCGCACTATTGAGTCCGGAAGATCAGGTCGTGTTCGAACGTTTGTTGCGGCGCGCTCGGCGCGCGGGCCGCGCCGCCGAGCAGGCCCAGCTTAATCGCAACGCGATCGGCGGGGCCGTGCCGGTTGTTTTGAATGCGACGGCGTTGCGAGAAACTTCGAACGACGGACGCGGCGTGGTGTTGGTGATTGAAGATCTATCCGAGCTGCTGGCAGCACAGCGCGCGGCCGCCTGGAGTGAAGTGGCGCGCCGAATCGCTCACGAAATCAAAAACCCGCTCACCCCAATTCAATTGTCTGCCGAAAGAATCGCGCGCAACTTTCGCGTGGAAGTCGGAACCCGAAGCGGCAGCGACGGGGCAAATGTGCTCGGAGACGGGAATGGCGAGGGTCCGGCGAACGGCAACGGCGAAAACGGATCTCTATTAACAAGTGAGAATCGCGAAGAGCTAACGCGGGTCGTCGAAGAATGCACGACGTCGATCACTCGTGAGGTGGCCGGGCTGAAAGCGCTGGTCGATGAGTTTTCTCGGTTCGCGCGGATGCCTGCACCGCGCCTGGAAGCCGGCGAGCTTAACGAACTCATCAGGCAGACGGCCCAGCTTTATACCGACCGGCTTGCGGGCGTTGAACTTCAACTCTCGCTTGATCCGGAATTGCCGCCGGCGATGCTCGATCAGGAGCAGATGAAACGAGTCTTTGTAAATCTAATCGACAACGCGCTGGAAGCGTTGTCGGATGTCGAAGACGAGCGTCGCATCACCATCGGCACCAAGCACGACGCCAACAGAGATCTTGTTTTGGCGTATGTCGAGGATACGGGCCAGGGAATTCCGTTGGGCGACTTTAAGAGGTTGTTTCAGCCGTACTTCTCGACAAGAGGTCGCGGCACGGGACTGGGACTGGCGATTGTCTCGCGCATTGTCACGGAACACGGCGGTCGCGTGTTTGCGGAAGCCAACACTCCGCGCGGGGCGAGATTTGTAATTGAGTTGCCGATTGGTGCATAGGTCCCATTTGTCCTATTGGTCTGATGGACGAATGCGACCAATGGGATAAATATGACCATCTGAGGAAATGTCCGAATCAATCTTAATCGTTGACGACGAACGCGGGATTCGCGAATCCCTGAGCGCCGTGCTGCGGGACGAAGGTTTCCACGCCGACGCGGTTGAATCAGGCGAAGAATGTCTGAAGGCGATCGCGCGCCGCGCTTATGGGTGCGTGCTGCTCGACGTTTGGCTCCCGGGTATCAGCGGACTCGAGACTTTGCAGCAGTTGCGTGACGCGAACAGCGACGTCGCCGTAGTGATTATCTCCGGCCATGGAAACGTCGAGACGGCCGTGCGCGCGACCAAACTCGGCGCCTTCGATTTCATCGAGAAGCCTCTGTCGATCGAAAAGACTGTGCTGACGATTCGCAACGCGCTGCGCCAGCGACAACTTGAGCGGGCCAATGCCGAAATGTCCGCCGAGTTGAAAGAGGAATACCAGATGGTCGGCGAGTCAGTGGCGATGCGCGCGCTGCGAAAGCAAATCGCGGTCGTGGCGCCAACTGATGGCCGCGTTTTGATCTCGGGCGAATCGGGCGCGGGCAAAGAGTTGGTGGCGCGCGCCATTCACGCTCAGTCGCGTCGCGCGGCGGCGCCGTTTATTGAAATAAATTCCGCGGCCATTCCGGAAGAGTTAATCGAGTCGGAACTTTTTGGCCACGTGAAGGGTTCATTCACCGGGGCCACCGCGGCAAAGAAAGGCAAGTTCGAGCTGGCTGACGGCGCGACTTTGTTTCTGGACGAAGTATCCGACATGAGCGCGAACGTGCAGGCGAAAGTTTTGCGCGTGCTCGAAGAGCAGCGATTTGAACCAGTCGGCAGCAATACGCCGATCAACGTGGACGTGCGAGTGGTTGCCGCGACTAACAAGCGTTTGGACGAGGAAATCGAGAAGGGGAGTTTCCGCAGTGACCTTTTCTTTCGCTTGAATGTCATTCCTTTCGAAGTGCCGCCGTTGCGCGAGCGCATCGAGGACCTCCCCTTGCTGGTCGATCATTTCAACCGGCGATTCGCGAAGGCTTACGGCAAGAAACCGAAAGTCTTCGACGCGGAAGCAATTGAGCTGATGCAAAGGTATTCCTGGCCGGGAAACATCAGGGAATTGAGAAACACGATCGAGCGTGTTGTGATCCTGCATCAAAACCATCGTGTTGCGGTTACAAATCTGCCGGCGTTCGGCGAGAGCGAACCGCCGGCCTCTTCTTATCGTTTTCCTTCATTCAAGGAGGCAAGCGACGCGTATCACCGTGAATTCATCCAGCGCAAACTCGAAGAAGCCGACGGCAATGTTTCGCGCGCCGCGGAATTAATGGGCATCGACCGCAGCCATCTATACCGGAGGATGAAGGCGTTGGGAATTAGCGTGCGAGGGTGAACGTGTTTGTCTTGACGTAGTGCCATGAGAACAATACGATCCTTCCGCGACTGATAGGGCTTCCTTTTTGGAGTCCGCCTGGCGTAAGCCGGTCAGCCGCCTTTTCTTTTATGGGTCTTTATGTACCTGCTATATCTTGACGAATCTGGCAACCCAGACGACCCCGCTGACAAGCATTTCGTAATAGGAGGAGTCGCAGTTTTCGAACGCGTTACGTTCTTCCTGTCCCAGGAAGTAGACCTGATTCAAGAAAAGCATTTTCCCAGCCTTCCTCCGATAGAATTCCACGCTTCGCATATTCGCAACGGCAAGGGTTTTTGGCGAGGCATTGATGCGCTCACAAGAGACTTTGTGCTTCAGGATCTGGCTCAAGTCATAGCGAAAGCAAATAACCCCGGAGTCGTTCTTTTCGCGGCCGTGGTTGAGAAGAGTGCTTCGATATATGGCGAGGAGGCGGTTAAGGTTGCGACAGAACAAATCTGTAAACGGTTTGACACCTTCCTCAAGCGGAGAGCGCAAGAAAATAATGATCCTGAACGGGGTCTGCTTGTCTTTGCGGAGAGCCATTATCAGCAAAGAGCTAAGCGTTTGGGTTCGAGGCTTCCGAGAGCTGGGCACTCGATGGGGAGTCTTAAGAAACTTGAGCGACATCCCTTATTTCGCAAGCACCCGCGAGAGTCGATTACTACAGTTAGCGGACTTTGTCTCACACAGCATATTCCTTTTGTACGAGAGAGCCGACGTGGATTTGGCCAAGAGTATTGTACATAGAATGGATCAGAAGGATGGAAGGATTCATGGTTTAGTGCACATCTCTGCCCGCAAAGGCATAGGCTGCGATTGCCCGGTCTGCGCAAGCCGTCGAACACCTTACAACTTCGGCAGATGCAGTTAGGTGAACAAAAAGAAAAGGCATTTAGCGTTGAGCGTTGACATCAATGATCTATTGCCGTATCAAATAACGTGAAGGGTTTCTCCGAGACGCGCCGCTGGCGAGCGATCGGGCCAGAATTCGTTCGAGGCAACCATGGTAGCGAACTTAGAAGCGACAATTGAGGACCTTTATCGGATTGATGGAAAGGCTGAGATCGTCAATGGAGAAATCGTTCATTTGTCTCCCACCGGAGCTGCACCGAGCTATGCCGCCAGCGAAATCTTTGTGAGTTTGCGAGAGTATTCACGTCGAACAGGAAAAGGCCGCGCAGTCGGCGACAATGCCGCTTTTCACGTGAATTTACCTAACCGCAAGTCATTCAGTCCGGACGTCGCTTTTCATCTCGGCGAATGGACCGGAATGAAATTCTTCGAAGGCGCGCCAATCTTTGCGGTAGAGGTGCGCAGCGAAGGTGAATATGGCCCGGCGGCGGAAGCTGCGATGGCTCGTAAGCGTACGGATTATTTTGCCGCCGGCACATTGGTCGTTTGGGATGTCAACCTTTTGAGCGATGATGTAATCAAATGCTACCGGGCCGAGCATGCGGAACCGAAGGTATTTAGGCGGGGCGAGATGGCAGATGCCGAACCCGCCGTGCCCGGATGGTCGATGAAAGTCGACGATCTTTTTGTTGAATAACTACGTAATAGACTTTATGGATTACACGACACGAGAACTACTGAAGCGTTACGCCAAGATGGCTACCGGCCAACCTTTCGCGCCGGTTTTGTTGAATATTCTGGTCACGTCGGTTTGTGACATGCGCTGCACGCACTGTTTCTTTACCGACGAGCTGGACGATCGGCCGCGCAAGAAGCTGCAGATGAAGGCGCACGAAATTGACCGCATCGCTGAGACGCTGGGCGGCAACCTCGGCGTGTTGATTCTCGCCGGCGGCGAGCCGTTCACGCGCAAAGACCTGCCTGAGATCGTCAGTTCGTTTTATCGTCACAACAATCTCGAGTCAGTTTACCTGATGTCGAACGGTCAGATTCAAAAGCGAATCTTTCCGGATGTGACGCGAATTCTGGAAGAGTGCCCGAACCTGAACGTCACCGTCGCGATGGGCATCGACGGCTTGCAGGAGCAGCACGACAAGATTCGGCAGAAGCCCGGCTCGTGGTCGATTGCGATTGAAACCGCGCGCGAGCTGAAGGCGATGAAGAAGCAGTATCCGCGGCTGGACCTTCAGACGTGCACCTGCTTCATGCATTCGAACCAGGACACGATTTTCGACTGGTACGATTTTTTGAAGCACGATCTGAAACCGGACAAGGTTAACTTCAATTACATTCGTCCGCCGTCAGCCGATCCGATCGAGTTGGACATCGATCAGGCGCGGTACGCGAAGCTAGCCGGGATGATTGATGACGACTCGCGTCACGCAGCGATTAAGAACAACTATGGCGGCAACGCGGGCTTCTTCAAAGCGGCGATCGACATCTACATGCACGGGCTGATCTCCAAGACTCAGGAGACGCAGCAAGCTCAGCTAACTTGTTACGCAGGAACGGCCGGCGCGGTGATTTACGATGAAGGCACGCTGTCCTCGTGCGAGAACCTGTCGCCCATCGGCAACCTGCGCGATCACGATTGGAACTTTCAGGGGCTCTGGCTTTCGCCGGCGATGAAGGCGCGGCGCAAGCAGGCGGCTGACGGTTGTTTCTGCACGCATGAATCAAATTGTTATTACCCATCGCTGCCGTTCAACCCGAAGCACTTGATCAAGATCAAGAAGCTCGAGCGCGAGATGAAGAAAGCGGCGCGCGAGTTGGATAATCAAGTTGATGAACAGCCGGACGGAATTGCAGTGAAAGTTTGATTGCGGGTGTTAGAGTACCGACTTTAGTCGGGTATTTTCTTTTGCGCGAAAAGGCCCGACTAAAGTCGGTACTCTTACGCCGTGTCTCCAAATGAACCCAAACGCGCCGAAAATTCTCATCATCTCTTCCGACACCGGCGGTGGTCATCGCTCGGCGGCGGCGGCGATTGTGGCCGGGCTCGAGAGTTTTGTGAAAGGCGAGTCCTACGCGATCCGCACCATCCGCGCCGTCGAAGAATCGCATCATCTCGCCGCGAAACTTGTAAACATTTACAACTGGCTGCTCCGTAACAAACAGCACTGGATGAAGTATTACTACTGGTTAATTAATCGCGTTCGTCCGGACACGCGCGAGTTCTTTTACAAGCGGACGGTTGGTTATGTCTCCAGCCATTTTCAAAAGTGGTGCCCGCATGTTGTCGTCAGCGTTCATCCGCTGACGCAGCATATGTTCGCGCGCGTGTTGAAAGAATTAGGACTCGCCGATCGAATTCCGCTGGTGACGGTGGTGACGGATCCGTACTACGGATTTTGGAAAGGCTGGGCGTGTGACGATGTGCGCCTGTACCTGGTGGCGAGTGAAGAGGCGCGCCGGCAACTGATCGATTACGGCATCCCGAGTGAGCGAATCAAAATCTCAGGCATGCCGGTCCATCCAAAATTTTCTTTTCCCGGTGACGACGCAGCGCGGGTCGCGCGCACCGCGCTCGGGCTCGATCCTGAAAAGTTCACTGTCTTTCTAAATGCCGGTTGGGAAGGCGGAGGCAACATTCCCCTCATTTTCCGTGAACTGGTGCGTGGCGAGCTGGATGTCCAGGCGATCTTTCTCGCCGGTAAAAACGAAGCGTTACGGAACGAAGCCGAACTGGTTGCGGCCGAAGCCAAATTTCCGATCAAGGTGATTGGCTACTCAGACGAGGTTGAGAAATTGATGCGCGCCGCGAACGTGATGATTTCCAAGCTTGGCGGCTCGACCACGTTTGAAGCGATGACCTGTCGCGTCCCGATTATCGCCGACGTGACGACGACGCCCATGCCGCAAGAGGCCGGCACCGTGAATCTAATCGGCAAGAGCGGCGCGGCTGTCATGTTGCAGCACGCTACGGACATAGTGCCGGTGGTGCACCGGATGATCGAAGATTCGAAACACTATGCGGCCTTGCGCGCCGCGACCATTACGGTGGCTATTCCGAATGCCACCCGGCGTATAGTCGAAGAGATTACGGCTTTAATCCCGGAAACGGCGAGCACGAACACCGAATCGCTGGCTGAACGAGCAGCCTGATTTTTGCGGGTGATGTCCACCTGATCCGAATCTGGTTTGAACCGCGTTCTTGACTGTCATACTACGTTCGCGATTTAATCCCATCGTTCTTAAATCCGAAAAGTTAGTTAGCATAGACTCTAGTCTGTGATCCGCCGGCCAAGAAAAACACAGACTAAAGTCTATGCTACAGTGTAAAGAATGAGTCTGTTACTTGAAGGAAAACGCGCGTTCATAACCGGCGGCACCCGCGGCATTGGCGCGGCGCTGTGCGAAGTTTTTGCTCGCGAAGGGGCCGACGTGGCCTTTAACTATAACTCGCGGGAAGACCTGGCCGGCGAAGTGATCAGCAAGCTGGAAGCGTTTGGGCATCGCGCCCGATCTTTCAAGGTGTCGGTGACCGATCGTTTTGGCATCAAGCATCTGATCAGAGAACTGGTTAAGGAGTGGGGCGGCATAGATATTCTGGTAAATAACGCCGCCATAAACCGCGGCGACAACTTTGCCACCATGACTGATCGCGCCTGGGACGAAGTAATCAACACGAACGTCGGCAGCCTGTTCGCGGTTACCAAGCCCATCTACAAGCAGATGATCCGGCAGCGCGCGGGCAGCATCCTCAACATAACTTCGATTGGCGCAATTCGCGCTTTGCCGACGGCGGTCCACTACGCCACATCAAAGGCTGCGATGATCGGATTTACCAAATGCCTCTCGCGCGAAGCCGGCACGTTTGGAATTAAGGTCAACGCGATTGCCGCCGGAATCTTCGATACCGACCTCGCGCAGGCGTTGCCGGAACGCTGGCTACAGATGCATGACTTCTGGACCTCGATGGGCCGGCTGGGCCGCCCGGAGGAGTTGGCCGAGTACGCCGCGTTCATGGTCAGCGATCGCAACAGCTTTATGAATGGCGAAGTTGTGATTGTTGACGGCGGCGCGGTTACTTAAGCCGGAACAAGTCTTTTTCTAAATCTAACCAAACGGTTTGGCTAGTGTCTTTGAGAACGGGCGACCTGAGTTAAGTCGTGACAAGAGCCGAACTGGATCGAGTCGATTCTTAATCCCCAACGAGAAAAAGTGATGATGAGGCAGCCAACAATCTCAACTCAGAGGCGGCGTGCGACACCACCCTGGTCCGTTCCCACTTCGTCACCAACACGCAACAGAAAAGTTTTGGTGACAAAATCCGCACGGCGACTACTTGGTATTGGCATGATCTGCTCGCTAGCGTGCGTCTTGACCTGGCTCGTCAGTGAACAGACCGCACAAATGGATTCCAGAATCGCGACTATCCCGGCGGGACAAAACCCGCATGCCGTCGCCGTTAATCCGCTGACGAATAAGATCTATGTCGCAAATTCGTTCAACGGCGCGGGAGGTAACACTGTCACGGTTATCAATGGCACGGACCACACAACCACGCCGGTTGCGGTCGGTAATAGTCCGTTTGCTATTGCAGTCAACACGGTGACCAACAAGATCTATGTCGCAAACTGCGGCGGTCCTTGTAGTGTATCCGGTGGATTAGGTGGCGGCAGCGTAACGGTTATCAACGGCGCCGACAATACTACGGCGCCGGTCGCAACCGGCAATGGTCCTTTTGCGATTGCCGTCAACTCAGTGACCAATAAGATTTACGTAGCGAACTCGTCAAGTAGCAACGTGACGGTGATCAATGGAGTCGATAATACGACGACCACCGTGGCCACTGGGACCACGCCAGTTGCGATCGCGGTCAACCCCGCGACAAATAAGATCTACGTGGCTAATCAACAAAGCCCCAATCTGACGGTAATCAATGGCGCGGACAATACAACGGCGACCGTCGCGACCGGCACCGCCTCGTTTGCTGTTGCGGTCAATTCGGTGACCAACAAGATTTACGTTACGAATAGCGGCAGCAGCAGCAATAATGTAACTGTAATTAACGGCGTCGATAACACGACAGTAAACGTGTTCGCCGGCAACAATCCCAGATCTATCGCCGTGAACCCGCTCACCAATAAAATCTATGTTGCGAATGCCCTGAGTGCTGCCATCTCGGTCATCAATGGCGCTGACAACACGAGGGTAAATGTGCCGGTAGGCCAAGGCCCGAGAGCAATCGTGGCGAACCCGGTTACGAATAAGATTTATGTGGCCAACGAGGGCAGCACGGATGTGACTGTAGTCGACGGCACCAATAACTCGACCTCAACCGTACCGGCTGGCTCGGTTCCAACTGCGCTTGCCTACAACCCGATCACCAGCCGCGTCTACGTTGCTAACGATGGCAGCGCTAACGTCACGGTCATTGACGGGACTCCCGCGTCGCCTCCGAATCTTATTGATCTTCCGGCATTCCTGGTCCACCAACAGTATCTCGATTTTCTTAACCGGCTGCCCGACGATCCAGGCTTCGCTTTCTGGCACAATCAAATCGTTAGCTGTAATAACAATGCCGGCTGTATTGAAGTATTGCGCATTAACGTTTCGGCTTCCTTCTTTTTGTCCATTGAATTTCAACAAACGGGATACCTCGTCGAACGCACGTACAAAGCGGCTTACGCCGACGTGCCCGGGACCTCAACCTTTGGGGGCAGTCATTCGCTTCAGGTTCCCGTAGTTCGTTTCAGCGAGTTCCTTCAGGACACTCAGCGAATTGGTCGAGGGGTGGTCGTTTTGCAACCGGGCTGGGAACAGTTGCTGGAGAATAATAAACAAGCGTACGCGCTGGAGTTCGTCCAAACCACCCGCTTCATTGGAGCATTTCCCACAAGCATGACGCCGGCTGATTTTGTTGACCGGTTGAACCAGAATGCCGGCAACGTTTTGTCCGCAAGCGAGCGGACAACGGCCATCAATTTGTTCGGCGGCGCTGCGAATACCAGTAGTGTCACCGCCCGCGCCCAAGTATTGCGACAGGTTGTCGAAGACTCTGACTTTGTCAGCGCGGAATTCAATCGCGCGTTCGTTTTGGTCGAATACTTTGGTTACCTGCGGCGCAACCCCAACGATGCGCCCGAGTCGACGCTCGATTACACAGGCTACGATTTCTGGCTGAGCAAACTGAATCAATTCAACGGGAATTACCTCAACGCAGAAATGGTGAAGGCGTTTCTGTCGTCGATTGAGTATAGACAACGGTTTGGACCGTGATGATTTAACGGCGCCGCAACATAAATCTCGAGGCCTCTCCATCCTATCGCTACGGCTGCCGGAGTCTTCGACACGGATCTCGTTGACGGCGGCGCGGTTAGTTAAGCTGCGAATTCCAACCCTTGATCTTTTCCTCATTCGCTCAATCGAAAATCGGAAGAGCTTCCCCCAAAAGTCTGAGACTCTTACTCTCATTCACACAGGGCTTCAGCCCGGTGATCAAAGACGGTGAGAATCGGAGGAACCGTTTCAACGGTTTCTCCGTGTCGCTTGCAAGTAAAATCCTCCGTACTCAACCGCCTGAGTCTATTGAGAAGAAAAGTAAACCGTTAAAACGGTTCACTAATCTCCTCCTCGACATACCACCGGGCTAAAGCCCCGGTGTGAATGAGAGTCGGCCTTGCACTCTCGTCCGGACCCGCGTCGACTGACGAGGGCGTCATTCGCAATAGCACGGTCCTGGCGATCGTGAACAGCACCATAAGTGGCAACGACGCCGATTTTGCGATTAGTAGCACTCTCGGCGGCTCCAGGTAAGGACGATAAATTGCACCATCACCGGAAATACCGGCGGTGGAATTGCCGGAACCGTTGCCTCGGCTCTGCGAAACACGATTGTCGCCGGAAACGGCGCTCAGGATGTCACTGGTGTTACTTCGCAAGGTCATAATCTCATCGGTTTCACCAGCTCGTCGGCGTTCGTGAATGGGGTTAACGGTTTGGGCCGTGAGGCACTGCGGCGTTCCGGATTAACCATTGATCAGGTTTTGCGATACTTAATACGTCGCCGTTAGTTCCGGCTTTGGGTCAATCAGTTTTTCGGGCAAGACTGGTTGGATCCGTTACTTGCCCTTTCGCCTCTTCGCGCTCAGCTAATCCCGATCTCTGAGAGCAGAAGGCCCAGGAGATTTTCATGTCGCTCACTCATCTTCGCGCTCGTTCACGATTACTGATTTGTGCATTGATCGGCATTGCGGTAATCGCATCCATCTCTTTTGAAGCAAGACGACAACAAGCCGCGGGACCATTGTCTCGTGACGCGTCGAATCTTCCGGCTGATAGCCTGGCGTTTTCGTCTGACGGCGGGATAACTCCGGCGGCCAGCACCATCACCGTCAACAGCAACGCCGATGCCGTAAGTGGTGCTGATGGTTTATGTTTCGAATCGGGGTAGGAGGAGTGTTCGAACCATAAACTTCTGACATGGTCATCAACGGTCCGGGGTCAGCGCATACTGGCACGCTCACGATGACCAATTGCCTCGTTGATGGAAACAAAAGCGGGGACTCGAGCCTCTCTGCCGGCGCCGGAGGCGGCGGGATCCATAACACCGGGCAGATGACTCTTATCACGACTACTATCAGTAATTTCCGTAAACATCATCGGCGATACCAACTTTGAGCCTGACGAGACTTTCTTCGTTAATCTGCCTTCAGCGCAAAACGCGACTATCGCGAGGAACCAGGGGACCGGATTTATTGTTGGTGATGATAATAACGCCGGCAATCCGGTTGATCTGGCGGATGCGGGCTATTTGGCAGCTTTTGATTTCTCGATTTCATCGATCCTTTTTTCCAACGCGCGCAGTCGCTTGGGAACCTCACCGAGTTTCTTAAAAACCGCAACGGCGCGCCAGAAGGCGCTCACTTCAAATGCGGGTGTGCCAACTAAGATCTCGCCCGGCGCGACGTCGTTGGGCACGCCGCTTTGCGGATAGAGAATCGCGTCGTCGCCAACTGTGATGTGACCGCCGATGCCGACCTGGCCGGTGAGTATGACGCGGTCGCCGACGCGCGAACTGCCGGCGAGTCCTACCTGCGCGCAGATCAAAGCATCTTCGCCGACCACGCATGAGTGTCCGATCTGAACGAGGTTATCGAGTTTCGCGCCGCGCTTGATGCGCGTTTCGCCGGTCGAGGCGCGATCGATCGTCGTGTTGGCGCCAATCTCGACATCATCTTCAATCACCACGCGACCGGTCTGCGGAATTTTCAACCAGCGTCGCTGTTCGTCTTTGGCAAAACCAAATCCGTCGGCCCCGATGACCGCGTTGTTGTGGATGATGACGCGTTTGCCGATCAGCGAGTTTTCGCGAATCGCCACGCCGGAGTGTATTTGGGTTTCGTCGCCGATGGTTACGTTGTCGTAGATGGTAACGTTCGCATGGATACGAACGCGGCTACCTATGACAACATTCTTTCCGATAGCGACGTGAGCGTCGATGAAAACGTCTTTGGGAACGCGCGTGCTCGAATCAATTACCGCCGTGGGGTCCCAGTACGCCTCGAAATCTGATCCGGGATGAAAGGCGATTAATGCTCGGGTGAAAGCTAGATATGGATCTTTGGCGCGCAGCACCGCCAGGTCAGTGCGTTCAATTTTCGCATCTTCGGTCAAGTAGATTGCGGAGGCCGTCGTGTCATTTACTTTCGCAGTGTAACGAGGATTTGAAAGGAAAGTGACCTGGCCCGGTTGCGCTTGATCGAGGCCGGCGGCGCTTTCAATTTCAATTTCGCCCTGGCTTGGTTCGCAGGTCGCGCCCGTTAGTTTTGCGAGTTCCGAGAGTTTCATCGCGGTGAGTTTAGTTGATTGATGTGTAGAGTTCCACCGCCGTAGTGGCACAGACTTCAGTCTGTGATTTCCGTTGGCTCTCACAGACTAAAGTCTGTGCCACTTCACATCATGCTCACTGGATCGATTTCCAACGTTACCGCCCGCGCATCGTTTCCGGCTTCTTCAAAATTCTTCATTGCTTGATCGATGACTGCGCGCATTTGTTTCCGGCTGCGCGATTTGATCAAGAGCTGGATGCGGTATTCGCCGCGGAGGCGCGCGAACGGCGCCGGCGCCGGCCCGAGAATGCGGCTGGCATGCTCGAGATTGGCTTCGTTCAAATAATTCCGGAGCGCCTGCGAGATGCTGCGCGCGCGCGCGGCGTCCTTGTGTCGCACCAGCAACAGAGCCAACGCCACAAACGGCGGATATCCATGGTTGCGTCGATGCCGAATTTCCTCGTCGTAAAATCCCCGATAGTCCTGCGCCGTGGCGTGCTTCAGAGCGTAATGCTCCGGATGATAAGTTTGGATCAGCACGCGGCCCGGCAAATCGCCCCGGCCGGCGCGACCCGCAACCTGCGTGATTAATTGAAAGGTTCTTTCAGCTGCGCGAAAATCCGGCAGCGCCAAACCCGCATCAACCGACACCACACCGACCAGAGTCACGTTATGAAAGTCATGACCCTTTGCGAGCATCTGCGTGCCGACCAGTAAATCGATTTCACCTTTGCCGAAATCCAGCAGGGTCTTTTCAAACTCATGCCGGCGCGATTTCGTGTCGCGATCAATACGGCCGATTCGCAGACGCGGAAAACGTTTGCGCAACAGTTCTTCGATTTGTTCGGTGCCTTCCCCGACGTAATAAATGTACTTGCTTGCGCACGTCGGACATTGCGACGGAGCGCGCTGGCGATGATTGCAATAGTGACAGACAAGTGTGCTGTCGCCGCGGTGATACGTCAGCGTCACGTCACAGTTCGGACATTCAATTGATTCGCCGCATGAGCGGCAAAGGATGAAACTTGAATAACCGCGACGGTTGAGCAGGATGATTGTTTGCTCGCGCCGGTCGTGCGTTTGTTCGATCGCGGCCAACAACTCTTCAGAAAATGCGGCGGGCTTCTTGCGGCGGGCAAAGACTTCGCGCATGTCGATGACTTCAGCGCGCGCCAGCGGACGATTGGCAATCCTGTCCGGCAATTGCAGGTATTCATATTTGCCGGTTTGCGCGTTATGAAACGACTCGAGCGAAGGCGTGGCCGACCCGAGCACGACGACCGCCGACGCTTTCTGGCCGCGCACAATCGCAGTGTCGCGCGCATGATAAAACGGCGATTCTTCCTGTCGATAAGAAGCGTCCTGCTCTTCGTCGATGATTATCACCCCGAGATTCTTCACCGGCGCAAAAACGGCCGAGCGCGTCCCGAGCACGACGCGGGCTTCGCCTGATCGCAGCCGCGACCATTCATCGAAACGCTCGCCCTTTGAGAGGGACGAATGGAAGATTGCGATCTCATCGCCGAAGTGCGCGCGCAGTCGTCTCGATAAGATCGGAGTGAGCGCGATCTCCGGAACCAGCATCATTGCGCCGCGGCCGCCGGCGAGGGCTGCGCGCATGGCCCGAATGTAAACTTCAGTCTTGCCGCTGCCGGTGACACCGTGCAAAAGCATCGGCGCAAATGTTGTCGCTTGAATTTGGCTTTCGATTTTTCGCAGCGCGTCGTCTTGCGCGCCGGTTAATTTCAAATTCTCAGCGTCGGGAAGGTTCGCGCTCCCGAGCGGATCGCGTCGCACATCTTCGAGAAATTCTTCGAGGACACCTTTTTTGACGAGTGTGCTGACGACTGAATCGCTGACCTGCGCGGCTTTTGTCAGATCGACAATCGCCATTTCATTTCGATTCGCACTGAGCGCTTCAATCGCGCGCAACTGAGCTTTGCTGATGCGCTTATCTTCGTCGGTTAAGGGCCTAATCAAGCGAACGGCTTTGCGCTGCTTGGCTCGCGTCACGAGCGACCGAGTTCGATAACAACGAGCAACAACGCCTTCGCGTTCAAGCTCGCGCAGCCACTTTGGCAAGCGAGTGACGCCGAGGCGAAGAGTGAAGGCGCCGACTTCGATTTCGCCTTCGGTCGCCAGCAGTGAAAGCGCGCGGGCTTCTGTTTGAGCTAACGCGGCAGGCGTCTGTTTCAAAAGCTCGCGGCCTTTTTCGGTGATTGAGATTGTCTGCTCGACCGTTGCATTAATTCCTGCCGGCAGTGCTGCACGCAACACCTCGCCCCACGGAGCGGCATAGTAGTCAGCGACCCAGCGCGTGAGCTCGAGGACGTCAGGCGTCAAAGGCGGATCGACGTCGAGCAATTCCTGAACATCTTTGATTTCCGACTCGACCAGGCTCGTGCCCGTTCGCAATCGCGGAAGCAGCGCCACGATATATCCCGCCGTTGGCTTGGCGCCGAGTTGGACCATCACGCGCGATCCGACCTGAGCGCTGGTCTGCATCGACGGCGGCAAACGGTAAGTAAAAAGTTTGCGCAGATGGACCGGGACCGCGACCTGGGCAAACTGCGGTCTGCTTTCGCTGGAATTCTGTGCGGCTGCGTTCATGAAAGCTGGGCTAATGCCGCGCGCAGACTAACGCGATCAAGGGCGCGATTGAAAGTAGGGTTAGGAGCTTCTTTTTCCTGCAGAGCTTTCCAGATGGTCGCGAACCATTTTTAGATCTTCCCAGGTCTCACGCTTCTTGGAAGGATCGCGAAGCAGATAGGCCGGATGGAAAGTCGGCATGACTTTGATGCCGCGAAAGTCCTGGAACTTGCCGCGCACGCGAGAGATTCCTTCGCGCACCTCGAGTAGATTGCGTAGCGCGGTGTTGCCCATCACCACAATTATTTCCGGTTGAATCGCCGCGATTTCACGAAAGAGAAAGGGACGACAGATGGCGGCTTCTTCCAGCGTCGGCTGTCGATTGCCCGGTGGACGACAACGATTGACGTTCCCGATGATGACTTCTTCGCGCTTCATTCCCATCGCTTCAATCATCTTCGTGAGCAACTGGCCGGCGCGACCGACGAATGGTTTACCTTGCGCATCTTCATCGGCGCCGGGGGCCTCGCCGACGAACATCAGACGGGCCTTGGGATTTCCAAAAGTGTTCACGACCTGGGTCCGGCCTTCGCACAAACCGCAGCGGGTGCAATCGCCAATATCGCTCCAGATGTCGTTGAGTGTTTCCTGCGACTGCGCAAATGTTGGTGGCGGCGGCGCAAGCTCGCCAAAAAGGAAATCCAATGGGGCGCTTGGCGAAGACACTTTTGGTTTGGGAATCGAAGCGGGCGGGGCTTGTGCTTCTGGGATTGGCCTCGACACTGCGGGAGTCGTCCGCGCCGGCTGAACCGCTGCCGCAGAATTGAGCGACGCCGGCTGCGGATTTTCAGCCGTCAGAGACATTGACTCGATGCCCAACTCGCCAAGAAACTTTGCGTATTCTCGAGAATCGCGCAACATCTCGATCAGTTCATTTGAATCGTCATTCATGCATTCATTCCGAGCAAATTGGTTCCTTCGATTCTGCACACCGGGTTGGAGTGCGTCGGCAAGCGAAGCGCACGGCGCTTTGGATCGAAATGCGGTTCTGCGAGCTAGATATTATCCAAAGCGCTGTCGCGCTTCGCTTGCCAGCGCACTCCAAATTAGCCACTGATGACCTTGTGGTCGGTGACATCCATGGTTAAGCAGGTTTTGCCAGAGACTTGCGCCGCAGTCTGATTACTTCATCCAGAATTCGATCGGCAACAGTAAGCTTTGAGGCCAAAGGAATTTCGATTGGCGTCTCTTTATCGCGAATGAGTATCTTTACCTCATTGTCTTCCGAGTCAAAGCCTACGTCGGTTCGCGAGACATCATTAGCGACGATCATGTCCAGATTTTTCTGTTTGAGTTTCGCGCGCGCGTTGCGCAACAAGTCATTCGTCTCAGCAGCAAATCCGATGAGCAACTGTCCGGCGGATTTTGCGCGCGCAACCTCGGCGAGAATGTCGGGCGTACGCTCGAGTTCCAAAACCATTTCGGGACTCGATTTCTTGATCTTCGAATTCGCGGGCTGTTTGGCCCGGTAATCAGCCACTGCGGCGGCTGCGATGAAGGTCGTCGCGCCTGCAATGTGTTCACGCACGGCGGCGAGCATCTCCTCAGCCGAGTTTGCCTCGATTACTTCGATGTCGCTCGGCGGTTGAATACCGATTGTGCCGGCAACAACCCTGACCCTGGCTCCGCGTCGTTTGGCTGCCTCAGCCAGCGCAAAGCCCATCCGACCGGATGACCTGTTCGAAATGAAGCGCACTGGATCGATAGGTTCGCGCGTGGCGCCGGTGGTGATCAGAATTACTTCATTACGCAAATCGTCCGCGCCCTTTTCCTGATCCGACAAATGCGAAGTTGTGGCGGGTGAAGCCCTCTTCAAAATGTCGAGGGCAATCTCGACGATTTTTTCAGGCGTGCTCAATCGACCCGGGCCGATTGTTCCACAAGCCATTTCACCTTCATCAGGCTCGATAATGTGAACACCCGCGTCTCTTAATTTGTTGACGTTCCGTTGGGTGGCGGGATGATGCCACATCGTCGTGTTCATCGCCGGGGCAACGACCACCGGCGCGGTGCAGGCCAGGTAGGTTGACGTCAGAAAATCGTCCGCGATCCCGTTGGCCATCTTCGCGAGGAGATTCGCGGTAGCCGGCGCGATGACGAAGAGACTTATCGTCTGCGAAAAAGTTATGTGAGCGATCGGATCAGGGTTGTCGGGCGAATAATCATCAACCAAAACGTAAGCTCCCGACAGGGCCCGGAAAGTGAGAGGCTGAATGAACTCGCAGGCATGCCGCGTCATCGCCACACGGACTTCGCAACCGGCGCGCTGCAAACCACGCAAGACTTCAATGCTTTTATAGGCTGCGATACCGCCGGAAACACCGAGGGCAACTTGCATCTTCAAACTTAGGCTTCCTGTGCTCAATTAATTGAAATTGAAATGTAACATCGCTGATTTAGTCGCGCAATATTGTCGGACGCGAACCTAATATAATCCCGCGCACGTTTTAGTCACTGGCCTATCAACGCATCATCAAGTATTCTTCAGACGGTCGATGCGCCGGTAGCCGGAAATAAGTCCAGACCATCTCGCCGAGGGTACATGTATGTGTAGTCTAACTGGTCCGACCCGCCTCTTTGTTTCGCTTCTGATTCTTGCGTCCTCCTGCGGTGTGGTTTTCGCCCAGAAGTCGTCAAGCGCTCCTGAGCCGGAATTCGGGCCCGTGATGACGGCGTATCTGGGTTACTTGAATAACGAACAGGAAGTGGTTGACGACCGCGCGAGCCGAAGAGAGATCAGTGCTGCCTATTATCGCCGGAATTCGAATCGCATAAGCGCATTGCGACAAATGGCGACGCGTCTGGTTCTGCAAAGCGAAAACGATTACGTGCCTGAGCTGGAAGCCGTGGTTCTGAGCGAAATGGGCACCCTCTTCGAACGGCCGCCCAGGCCTGGTTCGCTGCGGCCAAAGGACGTAGTTGCTAACAAGCTCAGGTTTCTGGGCCAGGTGAACACGGGCGAAGTTTTCTACGTTTTTGCTCGGCTTGACCCATATGAACAGGCGGAATTAATCGAGCGGGAAGCGAAGGCCAAGTCCACCGCCGACCTGAGCTCGCCGAACGGCCAACGGATCGGCCAAAGCCGCGCGCGGAGAACGGCTTCAAAGTAACCGGATTCGCCACGTGTCCGGCCCGGATGGCTGCCAAAGCTGTGGAAAAACACAGAATCTTGACAGGGTGACGGGAAAAACCCCTTTACAGCACGTGAGTGTCGTGTTATCTTGCGGCCAAAGCTAGTTAATCTTGTGGCTTAGTTGTTTAGGATCAGGGGTTTATTGTTGACATAGCCTCGTGGTTCGTGTAAAAAGGCAAAGATTAGGGCCATTATTTATCAGGTCTTGAAACGCTTTCTTTTTTCGTCTCGCGTGGGCGAGATTTTGATTTATTAGTTACGTCAGATTTCAGTAAGCTGCGGCGGAATAAGTAACGTTGCAGCAGACTTCCACAAACTTCTTTACTTGTACGGGAGGAAATGATGATCAGCAGAACTTGGAGCCGTAAGTCGATAGCGTTCTGTGTCGCGGTTGCCGTCTTAAGCGTTTATTCCATGGTGGCGCTGGCAACGCCGGGGCAGAAAGCAGCGTCAGGTGAGCTTTCGGTTTCCGGTCAAGTCACCGTTAACGGTCAAGCCGCGATTTCGGGCGCGACAGTTTTTTCCGACAGCGTGATCGCGACAGCGGCAAGCAGCAGCGCCGTGGTTAGCCTTGGCAAATTGGGCCGCGTTGAGTTGTTCCCAAATACGACTGTGAAGCTCAGCTTCAGCGAAGGAAACGTCTCGGGCACGCTGGACACCGGCCGAATTCAGGTTTCAACCTTGGCGGGAACGTCAGCGATTGTTACAGCCAAAGATGGCTCCGCGGTTGCGGATGCCAGCCAGGCGGCAGCGTTTATGGTGGATATCGAGTGCGGCAACATGATAGTCGCTTCTCAAGCCGGAATGGTTGAGTTGCGTTCTGGTGGCAGCAGCAAAGCAGTGGCCGCGGGAACCTCGGAATCGGCTGGAACGCCGCAGCCAGGAACTCGTTGCACCCGCCTGACGCGACCGGATTCGTTTGGCAAACTCAGCGGCGGAGCCCTTGCTGCCCTTCTTCTGGCAGCCGGTGGTGCCGTGGCCGCGGCGATTATCGCCACGACGCATAACGATGACCTCAACTTTGGTGGCAACGTCACAGTAGTTAGCCCGACCAAGTAGCTTGAGCTCAACTATCCGGGTGGCGCGCCGAAGCGCGCGGCATCCAACTTTCATTCTTACGGGTCACGCGCCTCGGCGTGTGGCCCGTAAGTTTTGAGTGAAGGTCGGTTGAGATCTTAGGAAAGACGAATGCACATCGCGGTCATAGGCTCGGGATATGTTGGGCTTGTTACTGGAACCTGCTTTGCCGAGTTTGGCGTTGACGTTACTTGCATCGATGTCGATGAGGACAAGATCGCGCGCCTCAAAAGGGGCGAGAGCCCTATCTACGAGCCGGGGCTTGAGCAACTACTCGAGAAGAACTTGCAAGCCGGCCGCCTGCGGTTTACGACTGAACTCGCCGATGCGATTAGGCAGTCGCTGGTGATCTTTATTGCCGTCGGTACGCCTCCCAGGGCTGACGGATCTGCTGATCTCACCTACGTCGAGGAAGTCGCGCGAGCCCTAGCCGAACACCTGGACAGCTACAAAGTAATTGTCACCAAGTCGACCGTTCCGGTCGGGACGGGCAAGCGGCTCGCCGCGCTTATCAAAAAGCATCAAGCCACGCCTACTGAATTTAGCGTCGTTTCGAATCCGGAGTTCCTTCGTGAAGGCGCCGCCATCACCGATTTCATGCGTCCGGACAGAGTCGTCATTGGCGGTTCGGACCCGCAAGCCATAGCGATCATGAAGGACCTTTACCGTCCTCTCTATCTGATCGAGACTCCGTTTGTGATCACTTCACTTGAAGGCGCCGAACTGATCAAGTACGCGGCCAACGCGTTTCTGGCGACCAAGATTTCTTTTATTAACGAAATTGCAAACCTGTGCGAGAAGGTAGGTTGCGACGTCCACGATGTTGCGCGGGCGCTGGGCATGGACCGTCGCATCGGCTCCAAGTTTCTTCACCCGGGCCCCGGGTTCGGAGGCTCGTGCTTTCCGAAAGACACGGCCGCCCTCTCGAACATTGGCCGTGAATATTCTTCGCCCACGAGAATTGTAGACACCGTGATCGAGGTGAATCGAGCCCAACGAGAAATGATGATACCGAAAATCGAGAGGCTCGCCGGTGGGCTCAAAAGTAAGCGCGTCGCAGTTCTCGGGTTGGCATTTAAGCCAGAGACAAATGACATGCGGGATGCGCCATCGGTCGACATCATCCAGGGTTTGATCGAAAGCGGAGCTACTGTTAGCGCATATGACCCGATTGCCACGGACGATGCGCGCAAGGTCTTGCCCAACATAGAATTTGCGAACGACGAATACGAGGCAGTCGCGGGCGCCGACGTCCTGGTAATCGTGACTGAATGGAATCAGTTTCGGGCGCTAGACATGAACCGAATTCGTAAATCAATGAAGACGCCCAAGATCGCCGACCTGCGAAATATCTATGACCCGGCAAGCATTCGCGAATTTGGATTTGAATACGTAGGAGTAGGACGCTAGGAAAATGTCTCTTTCTGGTATTGCTCTCGTCACCGGCGGCGCCGGATTTATCGGCTCGAATCTCGCAGCCGCCCTGCTCGAGCAGGGTGCGCGGGTGCGAATCATCGATAATCTCTCAACGGGTTATCGAGAGAACCTGGAAGAAATCGGCGGCGAGATCGATTTCGTTCAGGCGAGTATCACTGACGCCGAAGCATTGAACCGCGCTATGGAGAACGTGGAGGTGGTCTTTCACGAGGCCGCCATTCCTTCTGTCCCGCGTTCCGTTAAGTCTCCGATAGAAACTCACGACGCCAGCATCAACGGCACTTTCTCGTTGCTCTTGGCCGCGCGCGATCAGAAGGTGCGCCGGGTTATTTACGCAGCATCAAGTTCGGCGTACGGCGATCAATTGGAATCGCCAAAACGTGAAAACATGCGGCCCGATCCACTGTCACCGTATGCGGTCGCGAAACTGGTTGGCGAATATTACTGTCAGGTCTTTACCCGTTCGTACGGTCTGGAAACGGTTTCGCTCAGATACTTTAATGTGTTCGGGCCGCGACAGGATCCGGGCTCAGAATACTCAGGCGTGATTTCGAGATTTATTCGAGCTCTGCAAGCAGGCGAGCGCCCTGTCATTTATGGCGACGGAGAACAGTCGCGTGATTTCACTTATATCGCAAACGTGATTGACGCCAACCTGCGCGCCGCTGAATCGAGCGCAGCCGTGGGCAAAGTCATCAACATTGGGAACGGCAAGAGCGTAACGATAAACGAACTCTTGAATACGCTAAAAGAATTGTGCGGCCGGCCCGACGTCAACGCAGAATATGCTCCAGAGCGATCCGGAGATATCCGTGACAGTCTGGCCAATCTGAGCCAGGCGGCCGAACTCCTGGGTTACGCGCCGAAGGTTGGATTAGTAGCGGGTCTGCAATTGACCCTGGACTGGTGGAAAACCAGTCGCTTCCAACAGCCGGTGTAAACGGCCGGGCTCAAAACGCGAGGCGTTCGCGAAATTTCTTTAGTGTCCCTGCGACAACTTCCCGATCAGCGAGAACATTGGCAGGTACATCGCGATGACGATCGCTCCGATCGTCACTCCCAGAAAACCGATGAGGGCCGGTTCAATCAGCGTTAGCAAATTGGCGATCGCCGCATCGACTTCCTGTTCGTAGAAATCAGCAATCTTCCCCAGCATCGCATCAAGGGCGCCGGTTTGTTCTCCGATACCGACCATTTGCGAAACCATGTGCGGGAACAACTCGGCGGCGCGCAACGGTTCGACAAAGCTCTTACCTTGCTCGACCGCGTTACGCACGCTGATGATGGCGTTTTCAATTACGACGTTGCCGGCCGTGCGCGCCGTGATGTCCAACGATTGCAAAATCGGCACACCCGACGAGAGCAACGTCGACAACGTTCTGGAGAAACGCGCGATGGCGATCTTTAGAAATATCGAACCAAGGATCGGAAGCTTCAGCAGGATCGTGTCGATGCGCTTCCGGCCGTTTGGCGTTTTGTAATAGAAGTGGATGCCGACGCTGCTGCCGATGATTACTACCAACATTGATAGTCCACCCCAGCCGGCGAGAAAGTTACTGATTCCCACGACTATTCGAGTAGGCAGCGGCAATGGCTCGCCGGGACCCAGCAACCCGAGAAAGATAGTCTGGAATTGCGGAATCACCACGATCATGATCACCGCCACGGCCACGATGGCCAGGATGATGACTGCTGCGGGATAGATCAGTGCTGAGACCACGTCGCGCTTCAACTTAACGATTTTTTCGATGAAGGTTGAGAGTCGTTGCAGGATGAGATCGAGAATACCGCCCGTCTCACCGGCATCAACCATGTTCGAATAGAGTTGGTCAAACACCTTCGGGTGCCGGGCCATAGCGGCCGCCAGCGTCGAGCCTTCTTCCACGTCCTGTCTAACCTGCGCCAGCACCTGCTGGAAATACTTGTTCTGCTGCTGTTGAGACAGAATGTCCAGACATTGGACCAGTGGCAAACCGGCGTCGATCATAACCGAAAACTGACGGGTAAAAATCGCCAGGTCTTTTGAATTGACCTTCTTTCGGCCTGACAGTTTCGGAATTCCGATTTCCCGGCCCTTTTCCTTGACCGATGTCAGCGTGACTTGCTCGCGGCGCAATACTTGCCGCAACGCCTCGCGATTGTCCGCGACGCGTTCGCCCATCACGACCTCGTTCATTCGATTGCGGCCTTTAAAAACGTAGGTTGGCATCTTTCAGCACTCCGTTTCTACTTAATAATTCTTTTTTCTACTTGCGCGCGAGGACGCGACCCTGGCCATATGAGGTTGAGCCGATCGGTCGGGCCGAGGAGCCATTTCCATTATTCAGGCCTGCTCCGCGATCGATGAGATCGCGCAGTTCGTTGATGTTCGATGTGCGCTGCATGGCCGTTTCTCTGCTGATCAGACGCTTGTGGAACAGCGTGGCCAGCGATTGATTGAAGGTCTGCATGCCGTGCAGGTCCTGTCCGGTTTGCATCATCGAATAGATTTGGTGGACCTTGTCTTCACGGATTAAGTTGCGAATGGCCGAATTGGGAACCAGAATTTCCATGGCCAATGCGCGTCCGCGGCCGTCAGCCTTTGGCAAGAGGCTCTGGCAAAGAATGCCTTCGAGGGTCAGAGACAACTGAGCCCGAACCTGCGCCTGTTGCATCGACGGAAACACATCAATGATGCGGTTGATCGTCGAAACGGCTGAGTTGGTATGCAGAGTCGCGAACGTTAGGTGGCCCGTTTCCGCAATGCGTAACGCCGATTCGATGGTTTCGAGGTCGCGCATTTCGCCGACCAGCACCACGTCAGGATCCTGACGCAGTGCAGTCCGGAGAGCTTGCGCGAACCCGCGTGTATCAGCGTTGACCTCGCGCTGATTCACGATGCAGTTCTTGTGATTGTGAAGGAATTCGATCGGGTCCTCGATCGTCAGGATATGCTCATGACGCTCTCGATTAATCTTGTCGATTACCGCAGCCAGGGTCGTCGATTTTCCTGAGCCGGTCGGGCCGGTAACCAGAACGAGTCCTCTCGGCTTTTTGCAAAGTTCCTGAACGACCGGAGGCAGACCCAATTCTTCAAAGGACTTAATCTCATATGGAATGGCGCGGAACACTGCACCCACCGCGCCGCGTTGATTGAAAATGTTGGCACGAAAGCGTGAGAGCCCTTTTACTCCAAAACTGAAATCGAGTTCGAGGTTTTCTTCAAACCGGTGTTTCTGAGCATCGGTCAGAACGGAGTAGGCCAACTGTTTTGTTTCGGAGGAATTAAGCGGACGATAGCCGTCGAGGGGACGGATTTCGCCGTGAACACGCACCAGCGGGGGGGTTCCGGTCGTGATATGCAGGTCTGAGCCTCCGAGTTCGGAGAGCCGGTGCAGGAGTTCAGAGAGGGAAATTTGAGGTGTGTTTTCCATTGGTTAAGTTCCTCTGCCTTGTTTTAGCGTCGCGGTTCCAGGGGCCGAAATGTTGACAAGAACTGTTCGGCGTCGGCGGCGACTTTCTGGCTTGAGCCATTCGCGGAACGGGTCGTCAACGAATAGACGCGACCGTTAATTTCAGTGAAATAAAAGTTCCAGACCTGTTCAGATTTTTCATTGCCCGCAGCTGGAGTTTGGGCGATTACCTCAAATACCCGGTGACCACCGATCTCTCTCTGGCGGTCGTTGACCACCCAGCCACCGGTAGTGATCATCTTGTCGATCACGGTCCGTCGGAGGTCGGTGAAGGTCACACCCCCTACCATCTTTCGCTTCTCGTTGGGAAGCGGTTGAACTGAACTGGGCGGCGCGGCCGCGACGACTGCAAGAATCGCTTGGGCCTCAGGCGCCCCGTTGGGCGGCGCGATGCGGAAGCTCGAGGACGTATTATTCGACGTGGCCGCTGACCAATGACTTGGCAAAGGCGTTACGAAAGCTCCTTCACGATAGACATTCTCCGGAAATGCGAGGGCCGTTGGCACCGTCACGTGGTTCTCGGCAGATTTCTCTCGCGCTTGCGGCATCGGCTTGTTCTGAGCCGAGGCTTGCATAGCCTGCAACGCCCGACGGCGGGCAATCATTGCTTGCCGGCGACGCACCATGGCTCGATGGCGCCGCCACCAGGCTCTGGAATGGTGATGGAAGCGGTGAGAACGCGATGATAAATGCGCTCGCAGATTGTGGGCGGTTGAAGTAGCAAAGGGCAGCAGCACGACCACCGCGACCAACAATGCTAATGACAAAGCTATTCGACGTAACATAAGTTCACCCCTTTCACGCCACCGTTTCGCGTAGAACTTCTTCGATGGTGGTAACTCCGGCTCGAATCTTTTGCAGACCCGATTCGCGCAGCGTAATCATGCCGTCTTCGATTGATTTCTTTCTCAGTTCAAGCGACGACGCGCCGATCAGAATCAGCTCGCGAATCTCGTCCGTAACTTCCATGACCTCATACAAACCGATACGGCCTTTGTAGCCGGTATCGTTGCAACTGGGGCAACCCTTTCCTTTGAAGGTCTTGACCTTGGCAGCTTCTTCCGGTGAAAAACCGATTTCGACGAGAGCTTCAACCGGTGTGGGATGTTCCTTGCAGCAATCCTTACAGATGCGCCGGATTAGTCGCTGAGCCTGAATCAGGTTCACGCTGGTAGCGACGAGGAAGGGCTCGATGCCCATGTTCATCAGACGCGAGATAGTTGAGGGAGCGTCGTTCGTGTGGAGAGTGGAGAGGACGAGGTGGCCGGTAAGCGCAGCCTTGATGGCGATCTCCGCGGTTTCGAAGTCGCGGATTTCACCGACGAGGATGATGTTGGGATCCTGACGCAGGAACGATCGCAGCGCCGCCGCGAAGTTCAAACCGATCTGTTCTTTCATCTGCACCTGGTTAACGCCGAGCAGATTGAATTCAACCGGATCTTCCGCCGTCATGATGTTCGTATCGACCGTATTTAGCGATTGCAGAGCCGAATACAGAGTGTTGGTTTTGCCGCTGCCGGTCGGACCAGTCACGAGGACCATGCCGTAAGGCTTGGCAATGTTTCGCTGGAACTTGACGAGTGAATCAGGCTCGAAACCCAGATTGGTCATGTCGAGCATGAGCTTTTCTTTATCCAGCAAACGCAACACAACTTTTTCACCGAACAGGGTCGGCAAGGTCGAGACGCGAAAGTCCAAATCACGCGATCGTGAATCGACCTTCACGCGGATCTTGATACGGCCGTCCTGAGGCAGGCGCTTTTCCGAGATGTCCAGCTTGGACATGATCTTGATTCGCGAAATCAGCGCGTCACGCATTTTCAAAGGCGGATGCATGACGTCGTAGAGAACGCCGTCAATACGGAACCGAATGCGTAATTCTTTTTCGTAAGGCTCGACGTGAATATCCGAAGCGCCACGCCGTAGCGCATCGACGAGCAGGACATTGACCAGACGCACCACCGGTGCGTCCTCGCTCATGCGGGTCAGACTTGAGAGGTCGATTTCCTCGTTGTCTTCAAAAACTTCGACCTCACTATTGAGCGTCTCGTGATCGAAGTCGAGACTATCAAGCGAGACGAGATCGGCCTGGGAAAAGCCATTGCCATTCGAACTCTCGACTTGTACGTCGGCGGCAACATTCGCGAGTTCAATTTCTCGAGAGGTGCTGTAATACCGGGCAATTGCCGCCTGGACGCTAGCTTCGGCGACAACGACCGGCTCGACATTTAGTCCGGTCATGAACTTTATGTCGTCCATTGCAAACACGTTGGTCGGATCAACCATGGCGAGTGTGAGAGTGGCGCCAACGCGAGACAAAGGCAGGACTGAATATTTCTGAGCAACCTCTTGTGGAATTAAGCGAAGAACCGAGTCGTCAATGTTGAAGAGTTCGAGATTTACTGACGGAATGCCGTACTGCCGCGAAAGGACAGCGGTAATTGTGTCATCTGAAACCAAGCCCAGCTTGACGAGGTTGAAACCCAGTCGACCGCCGTGCTCTCGCTGGTAATCGAGAGCCTGACGGAGATGCTGCGGGCTGATTAGATTCTCGCGAACGAGAATTTCGCCGAGTTTTGCTGACATGCGAGTTGGTCTTCTAACTAGTAAAGAGAACTAAAGAGATTTGGTGGGACCGACTGACAGGGCCGATTCGTGAGTAGTTACTGCTGCGCAACGGAAGTCAACACCGTTGCAAGTCAGATTCTAGCGTTGAACCGCATTCCCTGTCAACGAATGTTTTCTGAGAAATTCACGTCGAATATGGGATTTTCAATGGACATATGTTTGGCTGTGTTCGATAATATTCGCACAACTTCGCCAGAGAGGAGTCCACATCGATGCCTATCACCGCCAGACAAAAGCGAGTGTTGGACTATATTAAGCAATACTTCGACACCAATCAGGAAGCCCCAACCATCGCTGAAATTGGGAAAGAATTTGGCATGAGTTCATCAGCCAGCGCTCATCATGTCGTTTCAATCCTGGAACGGGAAGGATTGATCCGGCGCATTCCGAACGTCAGTCGCGGTATCGAATTAGTTGAAGAAGCAACGAACGCGGAGGCTTACAAAATCCCTCTTTTGGGAATTGCCTCGGCCGGCGCCCCGATTGAAGCAGTCCTTAACTATGAAACTGTCGCGATTCCACAGGACATGATGCGCGAGGGGCGAATGTTTGCCCTTCGCGTGCGAGGTGATTCGATGATCGAGGAACAGATACGCGACAACGACCTGATCATTTTGCAGTCACAGCAGACTGCCGAAAATGGTCAAACCGTGGTTGCTTTAATCGACGGAAGTGACGCAACTGTTAAGCGTTTTTATGGAAACCGGAATCAGGTTCGACTGGAACCTGCGAATCCAAGTTACCAACCGATCGTCATTAGTCCCCCTGAGCGAGTGCAAATCCAGGGGGTCGTAGTTGGCGTGATTCGTAAATATAACCAGTGAGGTTGGGTTTAACTTTTAGAGAGGACATGCGCGACCTTTTTCAAATCATCTATGAAGCGACGCCTTTCGAGGCGCCGTGTTTCATCGTCGGGTGCGCGCAGGATGGAAGACGGATGAACTGTCGCCATAATGTAAGGCGCCAGGGTTGATTCAATGAACTGCCCGCGTTGTTTGCTGACTTTAAATTTCGATCCGAGTAGTGCCTGGGCTGCAGTGGCGCCAAGGCAGACGATTATCTTTGGTTTCACCAAATTGATTTCCGCCTCGAGCCACGGACGGCAGGCCGTGATTTCGCCGGCATTAGGTTTTTTATGGATGCGCCGTTTGCCGCGGGGCTCCCATTTGAAATGCTTGACGACGTTAGTGACATAAGTTTGAGTGCGATCAATGCCAGCTTCGACCAATGCATCATCAAGTAATCTTCCGGCCGGACCCACGAAAGGGTTGCCGCTGAGATCTTCTTCGTTTCCGGGTTGTTCGCCGACAAAAACGATTTCAGCGCGCCGCGCACCGTCGCCGAATACTGTTTGCGTGCCACGCTTCCACAAATCGCATGCCCGGCAATCCGCCGCCGCTTCGCGAAAGGCTTTAATGCTTTTTCGTTCCGGGAAAAAGTCTTCGGCCGATGTTTCTGCCTTGTCTTTGCTCATCAGATATCCGGCTGCGAGGGAAGAAACGAGATCATCATGAACGCGGCTCTAAAAAAGGAGGTTGAGGCCGTGCTTGCAGGTCGTTTTGGAAGTGTATTCGAACGACCTGAAAGACCAGCCGCAGAGCTGCTGCCCACTGGGGTAGTTGAAATCGATCGCTTTTTGCACGGGCTCCCGCGAGGAGCAATTAGTGAGATCCATGGATCATTATCATCAGGGCGGACCAGCTTGCTGCTTTCGGCGTTGGCCCAGGCCACCGCCCAGGAAGAAATATGTGCCGTGGTGGATTGTAGCGATACGTTCGATCCGTCATCAGCGGCCATCGGCGGCATCGATTGTGAACGATTGTTATGGGTTCGTTGTAGCCAAAAACTGGAGTGCGCTTTTAAGGCCGTCGATCTTTTATTACATGGCGGAGGGTTTGGTTTCATCGCGTTAGTCCTTAGTGATGTGCCGGCCAAAGCTGTGCGCCGAATAATTTCCTCGTGGTGGTTTCGCTTTCGGCGCGCAATCGAAAATACTCCGACGGTGTTGATGGTTATAACGCCGGCCGCGTGCGTTCGGTCCTGTGCGACGCTCGTCCTGGAACTGAAAAAAGAGACAGAATTATGGCCCAGCACTTTGTCTTTAGTTTCTGAAAATGTTAACAGCGCACTCACAGAGCCGGAAGGGCAAACAACTTCACACTTATCATTGGTAACTCCGAAGCAAGATCCCCGGCCATCTTTGTCATTAAGCCACGCTCACTTTCTGCAAGGACTTTCTCTTCAAGTAAACCGCGAGCGCCCCCTCGAATGGTCCGATCGCGTTATCGGCTTTCAGGCGGCCCTAAGCTCCTTGACGATGTTCGGGGATATTCGGTAATATTCGACCGTTAAATATTGAGATTCACGCGAAATAAGTTTGCGGTAGGTTTTTATGTTTGCCTGCATTCATGGCCGAAGTATCTCTAAATCACGTCCCGAAGCCGAGGCACCAGACAGGTTGCTGGTGGATCTGGCGTTCACTTTTTCACCTTTAATTGAACAAACGAGTGCCGACACGGTGGTGGCTGATATCTCGGGCCAGGATCTTTTGTTTGGCCATTCAGTGCTCTCATCAGCAGAGAGGGTTGGCAATGGGGAGTTGAATGCGGCCGGGAACATAGCCAGTGAACTGATTCAACAGGCGGAAAAATTAAATCTTGAAATTAATGTTGCGGTGGCTGCGAATCCTGATGCGGCGATTCATGCTGCTCGAGCTTTCAAAGGAAAGACGATCGTTCAATTAGGAGATGAGCTTGTTAGCCTGGGAATGCTTTCCATCAAACATCTTGATTTCTCGTTGGCGGGAATTGACGCGCATCTAGCTGAAGATATGCAAGAGACATTTGCGCTTTGGGGAATTCGCACGTTTGGCGATTTGGCCAAATTGCCTTTGGCTGGTGTCGCGGAAAGGCTGGGGCAGGAAGGCGTGCGTTTACAAAAACTCGCGCAAGGAAAAACCGATCGTCGTCTTAACCTGGTGCGCCCGCCGATCGGCTTTTCGCAATCGATTGAATTAGAGCATCCGGTCGAAGCGCTGGAACCGCTGGCATTCATACTTTCGCGTTTGCTGAATAAGCTCTGTGCGAATTTGATGGAATATGCGCTCGCCACCAATGAATTGCGACTGCGACTGGTTACAGAACCGAGAGCGGTAGCGACCGGATCGAATACGTACGGAGATTCATCTGAAGTCAGTAGTTTGCATGAACGCACGATTACTTTGCCGGTGCCGATGCAAAATCCAAAGACGCTTTTGCGTTTACTCTTATTTGATATTGAGCTGGAGCCGCCACGCGCGCCGATCGTCGCGTTAACGATCAGCGCCGAGCCGGTGAAGCCGCGCGCTTCCCAAACCGGACTGTTTGTTCCCTTAGCTCCTGAGCCGGAGAAGTTGGAAATAACTTTAGCGCGGCTGGCAAAGTTGGTCGGCCCGGACAACGTCGGCTCGCCGGAGCTTTTGGATACGCATCGGCCGGATACGTTTCGCATGAAGCGGTTTCGGCTTCCGCATCCGGCTTCACGCAAAAGAGCCCGGTCTAATCCGAAACCCGCAATTCGCAATCCGCAATGCATTTTGGGTTTTAGAGTTTTCCGGCCCCCCTGGCGTGCAGACGTGCAAACGATTCAGGGACAGCCGGCGCGAATCAGCGCGCACAGCACGAATTCATCCGGGCGAGTGCGCGGTAAAGTCGGTTGTGCTTCCGGTCCCTGGCGCGCGTCGGGTGATTGGTGGCGACACGATGTTTGGGCCAGAGACGAATGGGACGTCGCCGTGATTGATTCGATTAACCAGCAAGGCGAAGTGCTGTGCCGGATCTATCGCGACCTGACCAGCGATGAATGGTTTGTGGCGGGGATTTATGACTGAATACATTGAGCTGCATGCCTGTTCGGCGTTTAGTTTTCTGCGCGGCGCGGCGACGCCGGAAGAGCTAATCGCTGTGTGTGCTGAATTGCAGATGCCGGCGATGGCGTTGCTTGATAATGACGGAGTGTATGGCGCCGCGCGCTTTCATCTGGCAGGGCAAAAGCTAAACGTTAAAGCGCATATTGGAGCGGAGATAGCAGTTTCAGGGTTCGAGGTTCAGAGTGGATCAAAGTCTCAGGTCACAAGATCAAATTCCAGACTCCAAATTTCAAATTCCAAATTTCAAATTCCACAATCGGTAATCACCCTTCCTCTCCTGGTTCGCAATCGGACCGGCTATCAAAATCTTTGCCGGCTAATCACGCTGATGAAATTGCGCGTGCCAAAGCATGCGAAGCCCGGCGAATGTGCAGTCACGCCGGATGAATTGGCAGAGTTTGCCGAAGGATTAATTTGTTTGACCGGCGGTGTTGATGGGCCGCTCGCGAAAACTCTTCAACACAGAGACACAGAGGAGGCACAGAGGTTCACCGAGAGACTTATTGATATTTTCGGAAAAGAAAGCGTCTATGCGGAATTGCAACGCCACTTCAATCGCGAAGAGGAAGCTCGCAATCATGCGGTGATCGAGATTGCGCGTCGTTTGAAGCTGCCTTTGCTGGCGACCAACGGCGTCTCCTACGCGAACCGCGCGCAGCGGCAGGTTGCAGACGTCTTCACTTGCATTCGCAATCATGTGCGTCTGGAAACTGCCGGACGGCTGCTGTCGATCAATTCAGAGCGGTTCGTGAAATCACCGAAAGAAATGCTCCGGCTGTTCGCTGATCTACCCGAAGCAATTGCGAATACCGTTGAATTGTCCTCGCGACTCGAATTCACGCTCAAAGACTTGGGTTACGAGTTTCCGAAATATCCAGTGCCGGCGGGCGAGACGATGACTTCGTTTCTGCGGCAGCGAACTTATGAAGGCGCTCACTTACGATACGGCCGCAATGGCGCCTACGCGCGCGCGGAAAGACAGATCGAACATGAGCTGAAACTGATCGAGAAGCTGAAGCTCGAAGGGTATTTTTTGATCGTTTGGGACATCATCGAATTCTGCAAACGCAATCATATTCTCGTTCAGGGGCGCGGTTCGGCGGCAAACAGCGCGGTTTGCTACTCGCTTGGCATCACCGCCGTCGATCCGGTTGGCATGGAGCTTTTGTTCGAACGATTTCTGTCGGAAGAACGCGGTGAATGGCCGGACATCGATCTTGATTTACCCAGCGGTGATCAGCGCGAGCGCGCGATTCAATACGTCTACGAACGGTACGGAAAGCTGGGCGCGGCGATGACGGCGAACGTGATTACTTATCGCGGGCGTTCCGCGGCGCGCGAAGTCGGCAAGGTGCTGGGCTTTGATGATGAAACGCTCTCGCGCTTGTCGGCACTGGTGCACACGTGGGAGTGGAAAGATCCAAAGGACACGACTGAGCGACAATTCAAAGACGCGGGACTCGATTTGCGCGATCGACGCATCAAGAAATTCTTTCAGCTTTACCTGGCCGTGCAGGATTTGCCGCGCCACCTGGGCCAGCATTCGGGCGGCATGGTGATTTGCCAGGGGCAGCTTAATTCGGTGGTGCCGCTGGAGCCGGCGGCCATGCCCGGCCGCGTCGTCGTGCAATGGGACAAAGAAGATTGTGCCGATCTGGGAATTATCAAAGTCGATCTGCTCGGCCTCGGCATGATGGCGGTGCTGGAAGAGACGATTCAAATTATTCGGGACGATTATCGTGAAGAAGTTGATCTCGCTCATCTGCCGCCCGACGACCCGGCAGTTTATTCCGCCCTGCAACAAGCCGACACGATCGGCATGTTTCAGGTCGAAAGCCGGGCCCAGATGTCCTGCCTGCCCAGACTCAGGCCGCAAAAGTTTTATGACATCGTCGTGCAGGTGGCCATCATTCGGCCGGGACCGATTGTCGGCAACATGGTCAATCCTTTTTTGGAACGACGTTTGGGACGCGCGCCGGTGAAGTATGCGCACCCCGATCTGGAGCCGGTCCTGAAACGGACGCTCGGAGTGCCGTTGTTTCAGGAGCAGTTGCTCAAGATGGCGATGACCTGTGCTGATTTCACCGGCGGAGAAGCCGAAGAATTGCGGCGCGCGATGGGATTCAAACGATCAGAACAACGAATGAAGGACATTGAAGTGAAGCTGCGGAGCGGCATGACCAGAAAAGGAATCAATGGCCAGACGCAGGATGAAATCGTCGAGCAAATCGCTTCGTTTGCGCTTTATGGTTTTCCCGAATCGCATGCGGCCAGCTTTGCTTTGATCGCTTATGCCAGCGCGTATCTGAAGTGTCACTACCTGGCGGCATTCACCGCCGCGACTTTGAACAATCAGCCGATGGGCTTCTATCAACCGTTCACGATCATTAAGGACGCGCAGCGACATGGCTTGAAAGTTTTGCCGGCAGATGTGACGCGATCGAATTGGGAATGCACGTTAGAAGTCAGTGGGCAGTGGGCAGTGGGCAGTGAGCAGGAGAGCAGAGGTCAGAAGTCAGAAGTCGGAGGTCAGAAGTCAGAAGTCGATTCGTTTCTAAGTTCAGATTCTATAAACATTCCGCCGCCCTGCGGTGGTCAAAACGATATTCAACCCCCCGCGCTTCGCTTGGGCTTGCTTTGTGTGAAAGGGCTGCGTGAAGAGGCCGGCCGCGCGATTGTCCGAGCGCGATCGGAAAGACCTTTTTCCAGTCTCGATGATTTGCACCGGCGCGTGCCGGAATTGAGAAAAGATGAATTGCGAAAGTTGGCGGCCGTGGGGGCTTTGAATTTTATAGCCGAGAACTCTCACGGAGTGCGGTGGCAAGCGAAGCGCGACACCGCTTTGGATGGGTTTGGAGTTCCGCCTTTAGGCGGCGTTCAAAACCGGCCGTCTAAAGACGGAACTCCGAACCAAAGCGCCGTCGCCGCTTCGCTCTGCCGGCGCACTCCAAATCGCCGCGATGCGCTTTGGCAAGTTGAACGTGTATCGCGCGATCCCGGACCGTTGTACGAGCCGCTCGAAGAAGATGTTGAGTCGCCGCTGGCACCGATGACTTTGAATGAAAGATTGAATGCGGACTTGCGCGGAACAGGGAGCACCATTGGCCGGCATCCGATGGCCCATCAACGCGCCTGGCTCGATACGATGAAAGTCGCGCGCGCGATTGATTTAAAAGATATGCATAACGGTAGAAGGGTGAAAGTTGCGGGTTGGGTGATTGTGCGGCAACGGCCGGGGACCGCGAAGGGGTTTGTGTTTTTGAGTATGGAGGATGAAACCGGCATCTCGAACGTGATCGTCACGCCGCAGCTTTTCGAAAAGTACCGGCTCGAATTAGTTAATTATCCATTTCTGTTGATAGAAGGAGTCTTGCAACATCAGGACAACGTCATCTCGGTGAAGGCAAGACGTGTCGAACCACTCCTGGTAAAGATCGAAGGCACAGCATCGCACGATTTTCATTAATCAGTGTCAGAAGCCCGACCGTAAGGGAGGGCATTCCTCGGTACCCGCCTCTTTGAATCTAACCGAAAATCAACATTACGGTTTCCTTTTCGGTGGCGGCCTCGTGGTCGACTTTACGGGAACCACGTTCTCAGTATTCTTCAACTCTTGCAGCACCGCTTTCGCATCATCCTTGAACTTATGCGTATCGGGCGCTTTATCGACGAACTTCTGAAGATAATTTGCCGCTTCCTGAAACTTGGCCTTATCACCGCTGGAGAAAAGCGCCAGTCCCAATCCGAGGTTGATGTCCGGATCGTCGGGCTTTTCAGTCCAGAGTTTTTGAAACTCAGCCACCGCTTTATCGGCCACGCCCGCATCCAGCAGCATCTGCGCCTTGGTTACCTGGGCTGCCGATTTCTTCGCGGCATCGGGTTCGGCCGCGATGTATTCGTCATAAGCTGCGATCGCATCATCCGCCTTGCTCTGATCGACTTTAGTTATGAAGAAGCGCATCGCTTCAGCCCGTGCAGTCAACGCGAAGTACTTGTTGGTATTCTGTTGCTTCTGTCCTTCAGGATCAGTTGGGGCGGGCTGCTTCTTCAGCATATCGACGGCCTGGTTTGCAGTTTCGGCCGCGGCTTTGAAGTCAGCCTTCGCCGCATCCAAACCGGACGCTCTGGCGGCATCGTCTTTCGTAGTAATCGCCGCATTGTATCTATCTACGCCGCGTGCTTTGAGGGCCTGAGCTTTATTCGTTAGCAGTGACGGTATGCCGGGATGATCCGGGTCGGCCGCTAAGCCGGTGTCATACTGCTTGATGGCTTCCTCATAGTTTTTCGCCATCAGCGCAGTGTTTCCCGCTTTGAACGAATCACCGATCACCTGATTCGCGTTCTCGATCTTCTTGTTGGCGTTTATGATTTCTTCATTCTTCTTGGCGATTTCTGCCGCCTTGGCCTTTTCGGCTGAGTCATCGACTTTGCCGCTCGAACTTGGGCCGCCACTGCCGGCCGCGGCCACGGCCTCATCACGCGTGAGTTTCTTGCCATTTCCGGCGACTAGGTTAACGTCCACCGGAACCTCACGGCCCGCTTTCACGCCGCCTTTGGCCATTGGCTGGGCGCCCGGTGCGCTGATTGAAACGACGTAGGTCCCGGTATATGGCAGACCGGCAAAAATCCATTCGCCTTTTTTGTCTGTCTTGGTGTGAAATTCGCCGCCAATGTCGGTTCTCCAGACGTCGATGGCCGCGTTGGCTACCGGCGCCGCGTTTCCGTCAGCGCCGATCATCTTGACGGTGCCGCGCAACTGGCCAAACTGCGCTGACGCAACCACCGAGGCGCACAGCAAAACCGCTACCGCGAATATTGATTTGAGCAAATATGAACGACGCATTTTTGTTCCTCCAAAATGTGGCTCGTAGTCCGGCCGCTAACTGAGATGCCACGCCTAAAACGTAAGTTGTAGCCTTCGGGACAGCTTTAAGTTAATCAGCACGGTCATCACTGTCAAGCATACTCAATCGGATCGCGCAGGTCCGCTTCCGCAAAGGCGCGGAGACGGAGGGCGCATGAATCACAGCGCCCGCAAGCCCGGGTCTCGGACCGGTAGCAAGACCAGGTAAGTTCGAGCGGCGCACCCAATTGGACGCCACGCTTGATGATTTCCGACTTTCGCAAATTGATCACCGGCGTCGCTATTTCAATACGAGTTTCGGGCCTGGTGCCAATCTCGATCGAGCGCTGGAAAGCGTCGTAGAATTCGGGACGACAATCCGGATAGCCGGAAGAATCTTCAGCCACAGCGCCAATATAAATTCTTCGCGCGTTAATCGCTTCGGCCCAACTGGTGGCGATGCAGAGTAGATGCGCATTCCGAAAGGGAACGTAGCTGGAAGGGATTTCTTGCGCCCCGAGGTTTGCTTCTGAGACCGGAATGCCGTCATCGGTCAATGAGGAACCGCCGATTGCCTTCAGATATTCGATCGAGGCGGCCAGCCGCTGGCTGACGCCATAATGATCCGCGAGATCATTAAATGCCTTTCGCTCGCGAGTCTCTGTGCGTTGGCCGTAGGAAATGTGCAAAAAAGCCAGCTCATCATTCTCTTCATTTGCTATTGCGGCGGTGACGCATGAGTCCATTCCGCCGGAGACCAGGCAGACGGCTAAGTGGCACAGACTCGAGTCTGTGCTACCGGCCTCGTACGCCTGATCGTTGTGACCGCCCATAGGTACGCACGCCTCCGGCGTGCTATTTGCCAAGCCGCTACGAGCACGCCAGAGGCGTGCGTACCGACTCAAACGCCGCGTACGTCCGGCCCCCAGATATATTTGTGAAGCTGCAATTGCATGCGGACCTTCAAGCCGCTCTCGGTAATCCAATTCGCCAACTCCTGCAAATCAATCTGCCCCCAGGCCGGCGAAATCAGGACCGCTTTGGCGCGTTGCTCAAGTTGGTACCGGGAAATGATTTCTTTAGCGAACTCCCAATCAGCACTATCAACAACCACGAATTTTACTTCGTCTTTATCAGATCGCAGTCGCTCGAGATTCGGCCAGTGATTTCTTTCGGCTTCGCCGGAAGCCGGACATTTAACGTCGAGAATTATCTTCGCGCGCGGATCGACATCCTCGGTTGAAACATAGCCTCCAGTCTCAATCAGCACTTCGTAGTCTTCGTCGCCCAGCCGTCTAATCAAGTCGAGCGCTTCACGTTGGGCCAGCGGCTCGCCTCCGGTGACTTCGACCAGACTACAACTGAAGTTTCTGACGCGATCCATGATTGCGTCGATGCTGAAATGATCGCCGCCTGTAAACGTGTATTCGCTGTCACACCAGGTGCAGCGCATCGGACAGCCGGTCAGCCGCACGAACGTACACGGACGCCCGGCATGGGTCGATTCTCCCTGAATTGAACGAAAAATTTCCGTGACGCGCAGCACATGGACGATTTTAGATATTAGATTTTGGATTGTCGATTTGAAGGGGCCTTGTCAGAAGCCCGCACGTCAGCAAGGGCGTCAATTTGCGTGTCCCTCCCTGACGGTCGGGCTTCTGACACAATCTCGCGGCAACCAATGGCTCGCGGCTTCATCAAACCCATGCGCCCAAAAGGGCCCAGAAACCCGAAGAGATTAGAGTTCGAAGTCGTGATAGCATGTTAGCCGCAGCCTGAACACAAAACGCACTTGAGCCTGACCCCGAAACAAATTGATGAGTTAGTTTTAGCTGGCGCGAATCGCCTGCTCACGCGAGCGTCAAATTCACGTTCGCTGACGGCTCAGCGGCTCACGCCCAGGTTACGAACGGTCACCGAAAAGTACGTTTTTAAGCATGATGCGGCCGCAGATTCGGCGACGGTGAACACCTTTCTGGACGGCTTGCATGCGGACGAGCTTTGCCTGGTGATGGCTTGCGAAATCGGCGACCAGGCGGCGTGGAGCGATTTGTTTGAGGGTTACAGCACCACGGTTCGTTCAGCGGCCCGCGCGGCTAGTTCAAATGAAGCGATGGCTGACGATTTGGCGCAATCAATCTGGGCTGAACTGCATGGCCTGAAAGCGCGTGACGACGGAACCGCTGCCGGGAAGCTCGCTTATTATTCGGGGGCCGGTTCGCTGGGCGGGTGGTTGCGCGCGGTGGTGGGCCAGTTGGCGATCGACCAACATCGCAAGCAGGCGAAAGTAGTGCAAACCGAAGAGGACTCGGAACTCGATCGTTTGATTCTGTCAGATGCCGAACCGGACGGCGCGCACGCGTTTAAATCTGCGGCGAGTCCCGAGGAGTTGCTCGCCGGCGATCTGGCCGCCGCCGATGTCGAAAAGGCTCTGGGACGCGCCATGGCGGAGCTTTCCGACGCAGATCGCCTGCTGATGAAGCTGTATTACTTCGACGGATTGCGTCTGCGCGAAGCGGGTGCCCTGCTGGGTGTTCATGAAGCCACAGCCAGCCGCCGTTTGACGCGAATTCACGGCGACGTTCGCCAGCGGGTGGAAGCGATTTTGATGAAAGAGCATGGTTGGACAAAATCGGAAGCGGCGCGCTCTCTAGCTGAAGTGGCGGCCAATTTACAGACTGAAGTCGAACCGATGCTGACCGGAAAGACTGACTCGACTTTGCAAAGTTCGCCCGCAGGAGGATGATGATCGGAACAGGTTCGCAAGTTACACGTGGTTCGACCGTTCATGTAAAGGGATTACCATGTCGCTAATAGGCAATAGCAATAGTAATGACATCAAACGACAGACAAATTGATCTTCTGATGCGACGTTATGCGAAAGCAGCGCCGCGGCCGAGCGTGAGCGACCACCTCGATGCGGACGAATTGAGCGCCTTTGCCGAGGGAGCGCTGCCCCAGGCGACTCGAGCCAGTTATATCTCGCATTTGTCGGAATGTGATGAATGCCGGAAGCAGGCAAGCGACCTGGCGATCAGCAGCGGCGCGATGATTAGTGCCGAACAGACCCAGCCAAAGCCCAGTGAAGGTCGATCTTTTTGGCAGGTGCTGGCCGGAATATTCGCACTGCCGGTGTTGCGTTATGCAGCTTTTGGAGCGGTCGTGTTGTTAGTTGCGGGCGTGGCGTTCGTGGCTTTGCGTCGATCTCCGGAGTCGCCGATGATCGCGTTGAACGAGCCGGCGAATCAGCAGCGCGAAACAGCCGTCAAGCCGTCGGCTCCCCTCCAGGAAGGCACAGTGAGAGGACAGACCAATACGGCCACGACCGTCCCGTCGCCGTCCGCAGCGGACCGGTTTGGTGATTCGAAAACGAACGAGCCGCGCGTAGCGGAAAGTGTGCCCGCGCCGGCGCCCTTGAAGGATGCACCGGCGCCCGTGATGGCTGAGAAAAAGGCTGCCGACGTTGACACTGCAAAAACTGCGCAGACTTATTCACCGCCACCGCCAAACGAAGTAACAGACTTGTCAAAGCAGCAACAGAACGTCGCCCGTGACCAGGGGTACCCGAGTGTTTCCGGCCCGCGGCAGCAACAGCAAAAAGTCGAGTCGATGGATAAGCTGGCCGCGAAGGACCGTGAGCGCGACGACAGCAAGGAGGTTGCGCGTGCGGACGATGCGCGGAAGATGTCGCCCGGATCCCTTTCCACCGCGCAACCGATGAGTAGCCGCCGCGCCAGCGATGAAAAACTGAAGGGGCCGATGCGCAACATGGACAATAATGCCATGAATCGCAACGAGAATACGGGTCGTGCTGAAGCTCCCAAGAAGAGCGGCGAAGATCGCGCGACGACGGAAGAAGCTCAGACTCGCTCGGTTGGCGGCCGCAAGTTCCGAAGGCAAGGGAACGCCTGGGTCGATCAGAAGTTCAAATCGTCAATGACCCTGAAAAGCATCTCGCGCGGATCAAATGAATTCGCGGACCTTGATAGCGGCTTGCGCTCGATTGCCCAGCAACTGGGCGGCGAGGTTATCGTCGTTTGGAAAGATAAAGCCTACCTTATTAGGTAAATCGTAAATCGTGAATCGTAAATAGTAGTGAACTGAACCATCAGTTCCCTCGTAATCAGTGACGAGCTATTTACGATTCACGATTTTACGAAACATGTTCTGTCCATCCTGCGGAACCGAATACACCATCGAGTTGAAGTACTGCAATCGCTGCGGTGCGAACCTGGGCGCGCTCACCGCTGCGCCGGCCGAGGTGGTCTTCATAAACCTGAACAAGGCCATCGCTATGATCAGCACAACTTTGGCGGTGGTGACGGGCGCTGGGTTTCTTGGCGTAGTCGTGGGCACCGCGAGACTTTCTGAGAGAGCCTCGTTGGGAAGCGATCCGATCATCGCACTAATCGTGATGGGCATGCTGACGATATTGGCTACGGACGTCTTTCTGGTTTTTCAGTTGTCACGATTGATAACAGCCTCTTTGTCATCTGGCAGGAAGTCGCCCAAACCTCTGAGCGCGCCGGCGGGATCATTTTGCCGCCACAGCCTAATACTGCGCGCCTTGAGCAAGCGCCCAGCGTGACTGAAAGCACCACGCGTTTTTTAGAACCTACCTACAGCAAGCCGTCCGAGCCTGATCGCAACCTGCCTCGCGCGTGAATATTTGAAAATAAATATCCGACAAACTTCAGTTTGTCGCCCAAGCTTCGACAAGCTAAAGCTTGTCGGACATCAAACTGACCCACTACCGACGAGCAGATAAGACTTCTCTATTTAAGATTCACGATCTACTATTCACCCAACATGTTTTGTCCATCCTGCGGAACCGAATACACCATCGAGTTGAAGTACTGCAATCGCTGCGGCGCGAACCTGGGTACCAATCTCGCTCCGCCGCAGTCCGTCGAACCCGTGGTCGTGAATCTCACCAAGCCGACCCTGATTATCGGAGGGTTGCTGCTGCTGATTACCCTGGGCGGTTTTGGTGGACTGGTCGGAGGCACGATGAGCCTGGCCACGATTCTTCGCGGCAACGACTCGTTCATGATGATTATTCTGTTCGGGATGCTGACGATCCTGATCGTCGATATCTTTCTGGTTCGGCTGCTCTCAAAGTTGATTAGCGCCGCGCTCAGCCCGGTTTCACCACAACGTATTGTTCAACCAACAATGACCGGCGCGACGCCTCAGCAGTTTCAAAGCCCTACGCCTACGAACCGGCTTCAATCCATGCCCAGCGTCACGGAAAACACCACGCGCTTTTTCGAGCCCTACAACGCGCCGGCCCAAACCGCGAACCCCATACCTGTCAAAAAGATCGAAAGCTAGTTCCCGTTTGCTCTTATTCATTCTGAGTTGGTACAGTCTTGTCCCGCTCGGACATGTCTATGAATGAGGTGTTGCCAAATGCAACCGACTCAAGGTCGCCGGATCGCTTCTCTGCTTTCGTGTAGTCTGCTGGTTCTTATAATTAGTGAGTTCGCCGCTTTTTCGACATCAGCGTCAGGTCAAGCCAATACACAAGCGCCATCCAACACGCCCGAGCAATCGAAACCTCAACCTTCGATCGCGAGAAAGAGACGCCTCAGAGCCAATCGTAATAGTCAGATTCCAAAGATCATCGCCGCGATCGACCCACGGAACATCGAAAACACAATTCGCAAGCTGGTGAGTTTTGGTACGCGTAATACTCTGTCGGAGCAAAATGATCCAAATCGCGGAATTGGCGCGGCGCGTGATTGGCTTTATGCGGAATTTCAGAAAGCCGCCGCGCAATCAGGCGGTCGCATGACTGTCGAGAAACAAACATTCGAACAGGCGAAGGCCCAGCGGGTGCCTCAGCCAACCATGTTGGCGAATATCGTGGCTACGTTGAAGGGAACTCAGCCGGAATCGGCCAGTCGCGTTTACGTGGTGAGCGGTCACTACGATTCAATGTGCCGCAGCGCTATCGATGCCAAGTGCGACGCGCCCGGCGCGAACGACGACGCATCAGGCACAGCCGCCGTTTTGGAAATGGCGCGAGCGATGGCCAAATACACGTTCGACGCGACGATTGTGTTTATGACTGTTCCCGGGGAAGAGCAAGGATTGCTGGGCGCCATACACTTCGCGGAGCAAGCGAAGAAGAGCAACATGGACATCGAGGGGATGTTCACGAACGATATCATCGGCAACTCGCTCGGTGGCAATGGCGTGCGCGATACGCGCACCGTGCGAGTCTTCTCTGAGGGCGTGCCGTCGAATGAAACTCCGCAGGAAGCCCTCACGCGCCGTAGCGTTGGCGGCGAGAACGATTCACAATCCCGGCAACTGGCTCGTTTTATCAAAGAAGTCGGCGAACGATACGTGCCGTACATGAAGGTCTGGATGATCTATCGGCGCGATCGTTATGGCCGCGGCGGCGATCATCAACCGTTCCTCGAACGTGGTTTCGCCGCGGTCCGCTTCACTGAGCCTAACGAAAATTTTCAACATCAGCATCAAAACGTCCGCACGGAAAACGGAGTGAAGTTCGGCGACCTGCCGGAATTCGTCGACTTCAAATACGTGGCCAACGTGGCGCGCGTGAATGCGGCCGCGCTTGCCGCTCTGGCTTCGGCGCCCGCGCGTCCAAAAACTGTATTGTTCCCCGCTGCCCAGGGCTACGACACGCCCATCAAATGGGACGCCAACAAAGAACCGGACATCGCCGGCTACGAAATTGTCTGGCGTGATACCACCGAAGCAGTCTGGACGCACGTGAAGGACGTCGGCAACGTGCTCACCTTCACGATGAAGGGCATGTCGAAAGACAATTACTTCTTCGGTGTCCGCGCGGTAGATAAGGACGGAAATCGTAGCCCGGTCACCTATCCCAAGACGGCGCCGCGCAGGCGCACAGATCAAACTCCGGCTGAAACAGCCCCGCCTTTCTAATCGGATGATCATTTCCTGGTATCGTCAGAACGCCAAAGATTTCGGAGTGCTGCGGGCAAGTTGGCTGCTCTGGCGGGTGGCGTGGGGAAGAGCCTACGTCACTGCCAGCAACGCGCTCATGGCAAAGCAGCTTGAGTGTCCATGTTGCGGCTGGCAGGGAAGACGCTTTTTCGATTACGCCGAGATGGGCTATACCGTCAAGAATGCTTCCTGTCCTCAATGCGATAGTCACTCGCGACATCGAATCTTTTTTCTTTGGCTCAGAGACCGTTACAAAATTGATCAGCGAACAGGCACGGCTTTGATCTTTGCCCCCGAGCGAGCCCTGGCGCCGATTTGGGAAAACGCGACCCGACTCCGCACCTTTAAGATTGATATTGAGCCCAGCCGCGGCGTCGATGTGATCGGGGACATCATGTATCTCCCGTTCGCGACTGAGTGCGCTGATCTCGTGTGGTGTCACCACGTACTTGAACAGGTGCTTGACGATCGCATGGCATTGCGCGAACTCAGTCGCGTATTGCGACCGGGCACCGGCGACTTGATCGTTTCGGCGGGTGAAAGCTCGGATTCGTCGACTCGCGAATTCGGCCACTCTGATAAGGCCCTTTCGGGAAACCGACGGAGCTATGGTTCCGATTTTGTCGATCGATTGAAAGAGGCGGGCTTCAGCGTCGAACTTCTGACTCTTGATTTGAGTGAGAGCGAAAGGCGCAAGTATGCCTTACACTCGACGCCTTTTTACTTATGCCGAAAAGAGTAGCTTAGTCGTAGGACTCTGCGGTTGCCGAAGGATATCTTCCGGGAAAAGATCGATCCCACGACTCTTTGGTGTTGGGGCGAAACAGTCGCTTGATGCGGGTAATGCGCCACGTCAAACCACAAACGCGGGCCGCGAAAGTAGGTACATCGTCATCGCTGGCAATCACGGTCCGGCTCAGAGCATGCAGCGATACGCCATTGCTGTTGGGACCTGCGTCGGATGCGATCGCGCATGAATAACCGGCTGATTCGGCCATTCTTGCGATCTGGTCGGACGTGTGACCGAACGGATAGGAAAGAGCCACCTCAGTCTGGTCTGTGTGTGTCCGCACGGCGGATAGCGATTCCGCCAGCTCTCGCATCACTTCCTGCAGCGGCAAGTCAGGAAGCCGCGGGTGCGCGCAGGTATGCGAGCCCACTTCAATACCAGCCGCCGATAAATTCCGAATCTCATCCCAGGTCAAAAAGGACTCGCCATTTGGTGGCAACCGAGCTGAGGCCCGGTCGGTGATCACAAAAACCGTTGCCGGCAGTTTTCGTCGGATGAGATGCGGCGACGCTACGGTCGAGAAGTCTTCAAACCCGTCATCGAAGGTTAGCACCGCTGTGTAATCGGGCAACTGGCGCTTTTCCCGTTTGGCCTTTTGAAATTCGCTAAGCGATATGACGTGATAGTGACATTGAAGGTAATCGAGGTGCTGAAGAAAAAGGTGAAGAGGAATGTGCTGCTTATGCGGATCTGGAACGAGTTGCTGATTGCTCTCAATTACGCTGTGATAGCACAAAATCGGAACATGTTTTCGATTCAGCCAGGCGACCAGACGCACGAAGCGTGTCGAATGTAGAAGGGCAAAGAGAAACGTTTTCATGTTTCGGTCCTGCTACGTCTTTGGCGCCCAAGACGATAGCGCTATCTCACGTCGGGTCCGGCAAGAGACTGCGACAAAGTTAAAGCTTGCAGTGGAAAAAAGTCAGCTTACTACAATCCTGTGGAATTAGACAAACGTATTTTAGTGTGTGGTTTTGGAAGGCTTCGCCAACGAAAATACGCGAGTGCTGTATTCTTGCCAATACAGCACTCGCTCCCAAGAACCCTGTCAGGGGAGGCCTCATGAGAAGCTCTTTGCCCAAGACTTCCCACTTGGCCGTGAACACTTAGACGAGGGACAGGTCCAAATGGTCGATAAAATCGTACGCCGCGAGAGAGACGTCAAGGTAATGGACTTAATATCAATGGCGCGCGGGGCTCTTTCTTCGACCGGCACGCCTTCTCGCGCGTCTAAATCGACGTTAAAATGGGTAACCTCTGGGAAGGAAGATCGTCATGATTAGCACAAGATTCTATTCGCAGCGCAATCAGATGTTGAGCCGGAAACTAGTCGCGGCTGTAGCTGGGTTGGCTTTGTTGGCCGCTTCGATGGGCGTGGGCAGCGCCCAAAAAATGAAGTCGAGTTCGAATTCGGCAGCAAAACTAAGCGAATCTCAGCGGATTCTGCACGTGCTTAATCGACTTGGATTTGGCGCGCGGCCGGGCGACGTCGAGCGTGTCAAAGCGATTGGCATTGATAAATACATTGAACAACAACTGTCGCCGGAGAAAATTAATGATTCCGCCAGCGAGGCGAAACTGCAAAATCTCGAAACGCTGAGGATGAGCACGGCCGAACTCTACGAGAAGTATCCGCAGCCAAATCAATTGCTCCAGCAGTTGCAACGGCGGAACGCTTTGCCGGCCGACCTGGCCGCCGCGCGCGACAATCGCGCGAATCCTCGCCCCAACGCGAACAATTCAAATCAACCAAAGACTGGCGAAGCAATGTCCGCGGAAATGCAGGGACCGGGCAATACGCCTGCCCCGCAGACGAGTCCTACTCCGGCCGATACGAATCCGATGAACAACCCGGAGTATCGTCGCGCGGTAATGGAGTACTACAAGGAAAACAATCTGCGTCCGGCGCAGTTCCTGACCGGCGAGTTGCAAATGGCGCGCATTCTGCGCGCGGTTTACAGCGAGCGGCAATTGCAGGAAGTGATGGTTGATTTTTGGACGAACCATTTCAACGTATTTGCCAACAAGGGCGCGGACCGTTGGCTATTGACTGCTTACGATCGCGACACGATTCGGCCGCACACACTGGGCAAGTTCCATGATCTGTTGCGCGCGACGGCCGAAAGTCCGGCGATGCTTTTTTATCTCGATAATTTTCAGAGTGTCAGTCCGAATGCACAAACTCAACAGCGTCCCAACGCGGGCCGCAGGTTGTTGCCGGATTTGATTCGGGGCAACAATGCACAGCAACCAAGGCCGCAGCCACAGCCACAGCAGCAGCGTCGCGGCATCAACGAAAATTACGCGCGCGAGTTGATGGAGCTGCACACGCTCGGCGTTGACGGCGGTTACACCCAGAAGGATGTTCAGGAAGTCGCGCGTTGCTTCACGGGCTGGACGATCTTCGCGCCGCGCGGCGCCGGCGCGGCGGCGCAAACACTAATTGGCGGCCGTTTGGCTGAACGGCTGCGCACCGATGCGGGATCGTTTTATTTCAACCCGCGCGTGCACGATGACGGTGAGAAGGTTGTGCTCGGTCAGAAGATCCCGGCCGGCGGGGGAGTTAAAGACGGATTGATGGTGCTCGACATCCTGGCTCGTCAACCGGCGACCGCGAAGTTCATCGCATCGAAGTTGGTGCGTCGCTTCGTCTCGGACGAGCCGCCGCCGGCTTTGGTGGACCGCGTCGCTCAGACCTTCATCAAAACCGACGGCGATATTCGCGAATCGTTGCGGACGATTTTCACTTCGCCTGAGTTCAATTCTCAGGACGCTTATCGCGCGAAAGTAAAGCGACCGTTTGAGCTGGCAATCAGCGCTGTGCGGACGCTGGGCGCCGACACGAATGGCGGCCCGCAGTTTCATCAATGGATTGCGCGGATGGGGCAGCCGCTTTACGGTTTCCAAACGCCGAACGGTTATTCCGACGTCGCCGAGAATTGGGTGAACACTGGAGCGCTGCTCGAGCGGATGAATTTCGCGCTGGCCCTGGTGAGTAATCGGATTCCGGGTACGCGCGTTGACCTGGCTACGCTGCTGGGTGATGCGCGAGGAACATCAATTGAAAAGGGAAAACTGCTTGATCGATTCGTGAGCGTAATCGTCGGCGGAGAGATGTCAGCCAAGACGCGCGAGACGCTACTACAGCAGTTAAGCGATCAGATCACTCTACCGGCGATGCCGGCGGCGCAGGTCGCCAACAACGCCGCGCCCGCTAATCCATTTGAGGTTGCGTTTCAGCGCGGCAATCTTAATCCCGGCGGCGGGGGCGGACCTCAGCAGCAGCAAATGGCCCGGATGAATCCGCCGACGATCGAGAATCCGTTGATCAAGTTGGCAGGCCTGATTGTTGGGTCACCGGAGTTTCAAAGGCAGTAGTTAACGGTCGTTTAGAGTCGGGCTACTGCCCGACCGGCGGGTGGTAGCCCGCCTCTAAACATCAAGAGGTAAGAAGGAACGACTATGAATAGAAGATACTTCATTAAGGGTAGCAGCATCGCGCTGGCTTCGTTCGGGATGATGGTTTCAGCTCCGAAGTTTTTGCAACGGGCCCTGGCCGCGACTGCGGATGGCGCGAAACGCAAGACTCTGATTGCGATCTTCCAGCGCGGCGCCGTTGATGGATTGAACATGGTCGTGCCTTACGGCGAGTCTTCGTACTATGACATGCGGCCGAACATTGCCATCCCCAAACCGAACGGCGGCGCGGAGGCGGTGCTCAATCTCGATGGGTTCTTCGGCTTGCATCCTTCGCTGTCGTCATTCAAGCCTCTGTGGGATTCGAAGCGTCTCGCGATCGTGCATGCCGCCGGTTCGCCGGATAACACGCGCTCGCATTTTGACGCGCAGGATTACATGGAGTCGGCCACGCCCGGCGTGAAGTCCACTCAGGACGGTTGGCTGAATCGCTACCTGCAGAGCAAGTCCGATCCGCAGAAGTCTCTGTTTCGCGCCGTGTCGATGACGCAGAACATGCCGCGCGCGATGCAAGGGAAAGCGCCGACGTTGGCGATTTCAAATCTCGCTGACTTCAACATCCGCGCCGGGCAGAGTTCCGCTTCGGTGCAGGGTGGATTTGAAGCGATGTATGACGACAAGCTGGTTAAGGATGCTTTGCGCGGCACCGGCCGTGAGACTTTCGAAGCGATCAATTATTTGAAGCAGGTGAATCCGGCACAATACAAACCTGAGAATGGCGCCACGTATCCGCAGAATCAATTTGGAAATTCGCTCAGGCAGATTGCGCAACTGATCAAAGCCGGTGTCGGTCTTGAAGTCGCATTCACCGACGTGGGCGGTTGGGACACGCACGTCAACGAAGGGAACCAGCAGGGGCAGCTCAGCAACCTCTTGCGAAATTTCGGCTCGGCCATCGCCGCGCTGCACACGGACCTCGGCCAGCGCATGGACGATGTGGTTATTCTGACGATGTCTGAGTTCGGACGCACGGCGCGCGAGAACGGCAATCGTGGCACCGATCACGGTCACGCTAACGCGATGTTCGTCCTTGGAAATTCTGTTCGCGGTGGAAAAGTTTACGGTGATTGGCCGGGATTGAAATCAGACAAGCTCTACGAAGGCCGCGACCTGGCTTTGACCACCGACTTTCGCGATGTGTTTGGCGAAGTCGCGGCGAAGCATCTCGGCGCGGGCAACCTCAGAGACGTTTTCCCCGGCTATGAAGCGAAGAAGTTCCGCGGCGTATTGGGATAAAAAAAGGGAAAGATATTTAGCCGCGGATGAACGCGGATTCACGCAGATACGACCTTTGAAATGGTCGTGTCTGCGTTTTCTTTTTGTCTGATCAGCGATCATCACGATCGCATTTTCTTAGCCGTTTAGAGGGCGAGCTACGGTTCGCAACGAAAGTGCCGTAGGCGCGAAATGTTTATAGAAACGGAGTTGCCCTTTGTCTCTTTCCTCTTTCGAATTGAGGCGAATCCCGATTCATCGGGATTCGCCTCAATTCGAAAGAGCGTCAGTGGGGAGACGTAGCGAGCTATAAACATTTCGCCGCTACGCGGCTGTTTGAAGAAGTGGCACGGACGTCCCGTCCGTGACGCGCAAGATGCCCGCGCCGCGTTATTCGCCTTTGTGCGCATTGCACTCGTAGGTCTTTCGATCCCACACGATGTAACCGCCTTCGAAATCCTGCCGCGCGCCCGTGGATGTTTCAGAACCATCACTCGTGGGAAATCCCAGCCATGACTTCGTGCCGCCCAGGCTGGCGTAAAGTTTGAACATGCAGCCGGTTACTTCGAAGGCGCGGCCGGCCAGCGGCACCGGTTTTACATTTCCGCCATCGGTTTGCGGCCTGGTCCATTCGATCAAATAACCTCCGTCGCCCTTTGCAAATTGAATCCATCGCCCGGTTGAACCCTGTGGTGAGGTCGGCGCCTCGGTTTGCTGATTAATTGGGCAACCGAGTTTTCCCGTTTCGCCCTCCATCTCAGTCCACTTATCAAACAACGCTGCGCTCACAATTTGACCGCACATGGCTTGGGATTTGGGTGTAGCGCTGCTCTTGGGTTCTGGTGACGGTTGCGTTCGCGATGAAGTTTCGCTGCCGGAGAACTTGACGAAGAGCATGACGATGCCAAAGACACCAACCAAAACGATTGCGCCTGCAACTAGCAGCCAAGGGACGATGCTGCGGTTACCCGGTTCAAAGTTTTCGGTCTCCACGTGTGGGCGATTCAGTGGCGGCACGGCCGGAGCCGGCGCGTGAATCGTCGACTGCAAAGGCGGACGCGAACCGCTTGGCGATCTCTCGCTGAATAATTCGGTGGGCGGCGGAGATGTCGTGCGCGGCGGCGGAATGCGTTGCGTCTGCTCGGAATCGTATGGAGCGGACAGGACCGCACCATCAACCAGACAGAATGCCAGCGTGTCGTCAGGGTAGGTGCGATTGCACGTGGGGCAACTTTTCATTGAATCCTAGGCTTAGTTCGTTCGGAATCGAACGCCAGCTTATACAAGAGGCGTTTGCGCAGGTCAACCCGGTTCGCGATGAGAAATGCCCTAATTTCGGCATTCATATAGTTGACCTCACCTCAGCGCAAGCCGAAGGGTTGCCAGAAAGTAGCCGGTGGTCGGAGTCCGCGGAGACCACCGGAAAAGTCATTAGGCATGACGGCACCCCGAAGGTGTGCCAGACGTCAGGCCAACCTGAACGATCTTTACAGCGAAGGATTAATATTCGCATTCCCGGTGGTCCCCGCGGACTCCGACCACCGGCTACTTTCTTTGCAACCCTTCGGGTTGCTGAGGTGAGTCAACTATTATCGTTACCCTAATTTCTCTCTGCGCTGTCTGCGATATCCTCTGCGTCCTCTGCGGTAGATCGAATCCCCAGGCATTTAACCGCAGAGGTAGAGTCGAGGCCTTCGCAGAGGACGCAGCTAAAAAAAGAAATTCCGAACACAGACTGAAGTCTGTGCTACTTCATGATCGCGGCCACGCGCAAAGGCCCGCCACTGCCTCCGCCGATCTTCATCGGCATCGCGATCACTATGAAACCTTCTGCAGGCAGCGCGCTCATGTCTGCCAAATTCTCGAACGCCGGAATGTTCTTCGCGAAGAGGACCTGGTGACTTTCGTAGAGCGTTGACTGGCCATAGTCGATGCTCGGTGTATCCAAACCGATCGCTTTGATCGATCGATTTGCGGTGAGCCAGCGCGCCGCGTCCGGACTCAGGCCCGGAAAGTGAAGCTTGGCGACGGCCGCCGCCCCGCGTTCGTCCGTGCCCATGTACTTCACGCGGTCGGGCCAGTGTTTTGCGAAGCCGGTACGCAAGAGAACAATCGCGCCATTTGGAATTTGGCCATGTTGCTTCTCCCAATTCGCAAAGTCATCGACGCTGATGAGGTAATCACGGTTCGCTTCGCACTGCTTAATCACGTCGATGAGAATCGCGTTTCCCATCAACCGCTCCAGAGGAATTTGATCCGTGGTATTTGCGCCTGCTGCAAAATGCCTGGGTGCGTCGATGTGTGTCCCGCCGTGCTCAGGCGCGGCAAATTTGTTGGAAGCGTAGTAGTAGCCCTTGTCGGTTACGCCTTCCTGCTCCTTTTCGAGTTTGAATCCTTCTTCGGTGGGCCAATAGATCGTCCGCGAGTCGAATGAATGGGACAGGTCGATGATCTTGCCCGTAGGAAATTCAGTTTTGGTTTTGGTGCAGGCGCAAAACGCGCAGGCGATTGCGAGCAGGTAAATTTTCTTCATCGTTTTGTCTCCGATCGCGTCATGGTGTGTCAGAAGCGGCGCGTAAGCAAGGGCTACCTGTAATGCAGATTCGCCGGGTCGAAGTAGCCCTCCCTCACGGTCGGGCTTCTGACACCGGCTACGATCGTTTTTCGCGACATGCTGTGTCAGTGACTTTTTCTGTAGCCCAGGCGTTTACGCCTGGGGAATGAAGAGGGTTAGTTTTTTGAAAGCCCCATTAATGGGGCTTTGATCCGCCTCTTCTTTCTCAACCCAGGCGTAAACGCCTGGGCTACACAAAATTCCACGATGGAATTAGGTTTGATGCTCACTGGCGCAGGCGTTCGGTTTCGTCTATTCTGCGGAGTAAATACTGTAAGGAGCATCAAGCTTCCGAATGAGCAATCGAATTCATCGCCTTAACCGAAGTCGCAATTTCGGTTTTGCCGTCATTCTTCTTCTAAACCTGATCCTTTCGTCAACGACGAATGCTCAACTTTCACGCCCACAGGCTCCGCAGCTTCAGTATTCGCCGGAACTGGTATCAGAGATCAAGCGAATTCAGCAAGCGGCGCTGACCAGTGATTACGCGTACCGGCAGCTCGCGCATCTTTGCAACAGCATCGGCCCCCGCCTGAGCGGTTCGCCGCAGGCGCAAGCCGCGGTCGATTATGTCGCGGCTGAGATGCGCAAACTCGGCCTCGAAGTGAAACTCGAAAAGGTGTCGGTGCCGCATTGGGTGCGCGGCGAAGAGACTGGCGCGCTGACCTCGTATCCAGGCATGGCGCCGAACACGAATCAAAAAATCATCTTGACTGCGCTGGGCGGCAGCGTAGCCACGCCGAAAGAAGGAATCACCGCCGAAGTTGTCGTCGTAAATAACTTCGACGAATTGACGGCGCTGGGTCGCGAGCGCGTTCAGGGAAAAATTGTTTTATTCAATGCGAAGTTCGATCAGCAACTTGCGGATAATGGATTCGCCGGTCAGGCGTATGGACAGGCCGCAATCTATCGCGGCGTCGGAGCCAGTGCTGCGGCGCGGCTGGGCGCCGTGGCGTCTCTCAATCGATCGGCCGGCGGCGCGGCATATCGCCTCCCGCACACCGGCGCGCTGCGTTATGCGGATGACGCGCCGAAAATTCCAGCCGCTTCGGTCACTATCGAAGACGCTGAGCTGCTGGCCTATCTCGCGAACGAAGGGCCGGTGAGGATGCATCTCGTTTTAACGCCACAGACTTTGTCCGACGCGCCCAGCTTTAACGTGGTCGCTGATTTGAAGGGCAGCGAACATCCGGAGCAAGTCGTGATCGTCTCGGGCCATTTGGATTCGTGGGATCTCGGCACCGGCGCGATCGATGACGGCGCGGGGGTCGTCATGGCGATGCAGGCCGCGCAGTTGCTGAAGCAATTGAATCTGCGTCCCAAGCGAACGCTGCGCGTGATTGCCTGGATGAATGAAGAAAACGGTCTGGCGGGCGGTCGTGGTTACTTTGAAGATCATAAAAGTGAAGTAGCCAACCACTTTGCCGCAATCGAAGCTGATCTGGGGGCCGGTCATCCACTCGGATTTTCGACATCAGGGAATCAAGAAGTGCTCACGTTGTTGCAGCCACTTTCCGTGATTCTGCAAAGTCAGGGCGCAGGTGTGGCGCGCGGCGGCGGCGATACCGGTTCGGACATCAGCCCGTTGAGCGCAGCCGGCGTGCCCACCTTTGGTCCAATTCAAGATGCGCGTACCTACTTCAGTTATCATCACACGGCGGCGGACACGCTCGACAAAGTCAATCCCAGAGAGTTGCAGGAGAACTGCGCGGTGATCGCGATGCTGGCATATACGCTCACCAACATGCCGCAGTCTTTGCCGAGGTGATCGTCGCGCGCAATTAACCACAAAGACACAAAGCCACCAAGACATCAGTACGCTTAATGAAATGAGCGGGCGTTTTCCAGACAAGGGCAATCACATACTCGACTCAACCAGCTTGGGAAAAGTGTGAGAAAGCGCGCGGAGCGCGCGACAGCATAAAGCCCGGGGCGCGAGCCCCGGGAACTAAGGGATAAGAATTACCAAGCCCGCGGAGCGGGCGACAGATGTCATGATGCCAAGATGGAATGATTGCGTTAGCGGCTGTCGCCCGCTCCGCGGGCTCGACACAGTTACTCTTCAGGGTCCTGGGGCTGACGCCCCAGGCTTTATGCTGTCGCCTACTCCGCGGGCTGGTTGATTCAACTGTATAGTTCGAAGCGAACACCCAGTACTGTCCTTAGTCTCCTGTGTCTTTGGTGGTGAGAACGGTAATGCCACTCCAACCAACAATCCTTCGCTTTGATTCGATCGATTCGACCAACCTCGAGGCGATGCGGCAGGCGAAAGCCGGCGCGGCTGCAGGCTTGTGCATCGTGGCGCGTGAACAAACAAATGGCCGCGGCCGTCTGAATCGGAGTTGGCAATCGCCGAAGGATGCCGGGCTTTACACGAGCCTGATTCTACGTCCGGAATTCGAAATGAATGCTTGGCCGCTCATCACTCTGATGGCCGCGCTCGCCGTTCATGACGCGTTACGGAAGGCTTGCGGCCTGCGCGCAGATATCAAATGGCCGAATGATTTATGCATCAACGATCGAAAACTCTGCGGCATCCTGGCTGAGACTGTTGAGACCGGGAAGGGATCGGCGGCGGTTGTCGGAATTGGAATTAACTTAAGGGCCGACATCCTTACGGAAGTTCCGGTTGAGGCCGCGTCGGTTGAAACTGCCACCGGCCGCAAGCCTGATGCTGAAGAAGTTTTGACCGAATTGCTAACGTCGCTCGCCGAAAACTACGAACTACTTCACAACCCCGAAGGTCGCGAGCACTTGATCCGTGAATGGTGCGCTCGCTCGACGTATGCCGCCGGCAGACAGGTGCGAGTCACGCTCAGCGATGAGATCTTCGAAGGCCGAACCAGCGGGCTCGAAGCTGATGGCGCGCTGCGCGTCGCAACTGAGGACGGCAGAATCAGAATTGTTCGGGCAGGTGACATAACCGCTTTAAGATCGATTGTCTAAGATGGCGCGCATCGTAATCTCAACCTTTGGATCGTTCGGCGATATCCATCCATACGTGGCCATCGCTCTGGAATTGAAGGCGCGCGGGCATCAGCCATTGATTGCCACGTCGGAAGTCTATCGAGAAAAGATGGATGCTCTCGCCATCGAATTTCATCCCATGCGACCTCCGATGCCTTCATACGATGAGCCGGAAGAGATTGGCCGAATCGTCGAAGAGTTGATGGATCCAAAACTCGGCAGCGAGAGAGTGATGCAAATGCTGCTGCCGTATCTGCATGATATTTATGCTGACCTTGATGCGGTGACCGAAGGCGCAGATTTGCTGCTCACACATCCGCTGCCATTGGTCGGCCCGATCGTGGCGCAGAAAAGAAATCTACCGTGGGTGTCGAGCGTACTCGCGCCCATTTCGCTGTTCAGCGTTTATGATCCGATTGTGTTCCCGCAGTGGCCTGGTTTGTACAAGGTCATGAAGCTTAGTCCGTGGATCGGACGAGGCGTCATGGCGCTGGCCAAAGTCAAACTGGATAAATTGATGCAACCGGTTTACGAGCTGCGTGCAGAGCTGGGATTGCCGCGTGGCGAGCAGCCACTCCTCGCCGGCCAGCATTCGCCGGCGTGCGTGCTGGCGCTGTTCTCAAAATTAATGGCCCTGCCACAGCCTGATTGGCCGAAGAAAGCAATCGTGACGGGATTTCCCTTTTACGATCGCCGGGACTTCTTTGGTGAGACGGAAATGCTCGCGGGCGTGAATGAGTTTCTTGATACCGGCGAACCGCCGATTGTCTTTACGTTGGGCTCATCCGCGTTCTGGGTGGCTCGTGACTTCTATCGAGATTCAATCAAAGCAGCGCAGGCACTGGGCAAGCGCGCGTTGTTATTGATTGGACATCAACGCAATCTGCCGGACGAAGCTTTGCCGGAAGGGGTTGCAGCCTTCGAGTACGCGCCGTACAGTGAGGTGCTGCCGCGGGCTTGCGCCATCGTGCATCAGGGCGGAGTTGGAACGACTGGACAGGGATTGCGTTCCGGCAGACCGGTTTTGATCCTGCCGCACGCGCACGATCAGTTTGATAACGCGGCGCGAGTCGTGAGGCTCGGATGTGGTCGCGCATTGCCGCGGCCAAAGTATGATGCGACGAGCGCGACGGCGGAGTTGCGCGCTTTATTGGATAATCCGGCTTATGCTGAGCGAGCGGCCGAAGTTGGCGAAATAGTGCGCCAGGAAAATGGAGCAGCCGTGGCCGTCGACGCGATTGAACGAGTGGCACGTGCATCTCGTCCGTGAATCTGACAGGGGGAAGCGCGTGTCGGAAGTTGATCAAGTGTCTTCAACGCGTAGCGTCGCTTGAGTTTAGCCTGGCGTTTCAACGCCGGGGACCGGGTGGCCATGGGTGCTCGTCGCGTAGCGACGATTGAAATCCGCATTGGTTTCAGCCGTCGCTACGCGACGCGAAACCTTCGTCCGCACTCCCCCGGCCTTGAAAGGCCGGGCTAAATTCAAATCGACGCTACGCGTCGAAGACACATGTTCAAAGCTCCTGAAGTTCGATATTCATTTTAATCATGCTTTTAGTAATCGATGTCGGCAACACTAACACTTCGCTCGGTGTCTTTGACGGCGAGCATCTCGCCGCGCACTGGCGCTTAACGACTGAACAAACACGCACGGTAGACGAATGGGGCGTGCTGGCGCGAAATCTTTTCGAAATAGCCAGCTTCGACGTTAAGTCGATCGACGCGATTGCGATCGCGTCGGTGGTGCCGCCACTTAATTTCACGCTCAAGCGCATGGCCGAAGTTTATTTTAAGCTGACGCCGCTATTCGTCGATCACTCCGTCGATACCGGCGTGCCGATTCTTTATCAGCCGCCGTCCGACGTGGGCGCCGACAGAATTGTCGATGCGGTGGCGGCCATCCACAAATACCGCGCGCCGTGCATTGTCGTCGACTTTGGCACGGCGACAACGTTCGACGCCATAAATTCAAATGGCGAATACGTTGGCGGCGTGATTACGCCGGGCATTACAATTTCCGCCGACGCGCTGTTCGAACGCGCGGCGAAATTGCCGCGGGTGGAAATCAAGCGGCCGCAAAATGTAATTGGCGCGGCAACCGTTGAAGCCATGCAGTCCGGCCTCTACCACGGTTACGTCGGATTGGTGGATGGCATCCTGAAAAAGATGATCGACGAACTGGGCCGATCGCCCAGAGTAATCGCCACCGGCGGCCTCGCGCCGCTAATCGCCAGAGGCTCCAAGTTCATTCAGGAAGTTGACGAGACGCTGACGCTGGAAGGATTAAGGTTGGTGTACGAACGGACAAAGTAAAGAGCTTTGTGCTTTGATCTTTGTACTTTGTTCATTAATCTAATCACGCCCGTTAACAAAAAGTACAAAGTACCAAGCACCGTGATTTGAATTACTTTTCCTACTTCTCAGAAATCGAGGACACCTTCGTTCGCCGCCGTGGCAAGCATCTGATGCTCAGTCCCATCGACTGGGCGTTGATAGAAGCCTGGAAAGAGCGAGGCATCCCGCTGCACGTCGCGCTGCGCGGAATCGAACATGCTTTCGATTCGCATGACGCGAAGAAACATAAGCGCACGGTCAAGACTTTGCTCTATTGTCAGGAAGAGGTCGAGGCCCAGTACGCAGAGTGGCTTGAGTCGCGCGTCGGCAGTCACGACGCGAAAGCGGGTGCGGAAGAAACCGATGATGAGAAGTCGCCATTTCCGCGCGCAGTCGTGGTTGCGCACCTTGAAAGATCTCTGGAGGAACTCACGCGCCTCGCGAATGAGCGAGCACCGGAAGTGGATGAATTTGCAGAGTCCCTTGCGCGCGCGGCGGCACTCCTGACTGAAATCAGGAATGATTACGCGTCTGCGGCGCAACCTGATGCGCGCAAACTGGAAGAATCGCTCACCGGAATTGAGAGGATGCTGGATGACGCGATGCGGAACGTTTCGACCGTCGCCGAACTTGAATCGATGGAAGCTATGGTCGAGGAACAGCTCAAACCGTACAAGCGGCAAATGGATAAGACTGCGTTTGCGCAGACGCGCGACAACCTTTTGCGGAAGCGGATGCGCGAGCACTTCGGCATTCCACGCTTGAGCCTGTTCTTTATTTGAGTGGCACAGACTTTAGTCTGTGATTAGGAGACCGGAGCGCAAACGTCTCGCTTACAGGTATTGTGATCTAATCTGCAAGCGGGACGCTTGCGCTCCAGTCAAAATCAATCGTTGAAGGGGCCCTTGCTGACGCGCGGCCTTCTGACCACAAATGGAAGTTACGATTGAACGCATACTCCCCGGCGGCCTGGGCCTGGCGCACGCCGACGGCAAGACGATCATGGTCGCCCTCGCGGCGCCCGGAGATCGTTTGCGGGTTCGTATCGAAAAGGTGAAAGGGCAGGTCAGCTTCGCTTCGATCGAGGAAATCCTTGAGCCTGCGCCAAACCGCATCGACCCACCCTGCCCATACTTTGGCCGTTGCGGCGGATGTAATTTTCAACAGCTGAGTTATGAAGCGCAGCTCAGCGCCAAAGTCGAGATCATCAAAGACTGTCTGCATCGAATCGCCGCGGTCGAGATTCTTCCTGAAATCGAAATCATTTCCGCGCCGAACCAATGGCATTATCGCGCCCGCGCGCAATGGCAGTACGAAGCGGTGCGGAAGCGGCTCGGTTATTTCGAAAGCGGGTCGCGTCGTGTTTGTGATGTGGCTGAATGCGCGGTGCTGGCGCCGGAACTACAACAGTCGCTGGCGCTGCTGCGGGATTTAATGAAGGACAACTGGTTGCCCGAGGCGCGCGACTTCCGCGCCGTGGTCGGTGACGAGGGCGTGGCTATCTCGCCAACTGTCAGAAGCCCGGCCGTAAGGGAGGGCAACCTGGTTTCCGACCGTGCCGAGATTGTTCGCACGATTGGACAGGAATCCTACTCGCTTAGCGCCGAGAGTTTTTTTCAAACGAACATCGATCTGCTCCCCGAATTAATCGAGAGCTCGATCGGTGAGGCGCAGGGTGAGACTGCGATCGAACTGTATTGTGGCGTCGGGTTGTTTACTCTTCCTTTAGCGCGCAGATTCAAAAAAGTGATTGCAGTAGAGGGCGATTCTGCGGCGGTGCGTTTCGCGCGTCGCAACCTTGCGGGATCAGGTTTGAAGAATGCGAGCATAAACAATCAGGACGTGGCTCGCTGGCTGGAAGAAAATGTGGAGTGCGCCGGCCTTGACGGCGCTTTGGATTCGCGTCACGGCGCTGCACAGACTTCAAACCACGATCACATCCAAAGCGCCGTCGATGCCGGCGCACTCCAAATAGACTTCCTTTTGCTCGATCCGCCACGTACCGGCGCCGAATCGCGAGTCATTGCCGGAATTTTGCAACTTCGGCCAAAACGAATCTGCTATGTCTCTTGTGATCCCGCAACGCTCGCGCGCGATTTGAAAAAGTTAATTGCCGGCGGATATTCTCTTGACTCTCTCGTCGCTTTTGATATGTTCCCGCAGACGCATCACGTCGAAACGATTGCGCATCTGAGCGGTTAAAAGGTTCAAATGACTGGCCTCCCACCAAAGGGCCTCGCGCGGAGTCCACTTCTGGTACTCGCGGTGTCCCTTTCGATTGGCATCCTTCTTGGTCATTATCTCTTTGGACAACATCGCGCATCCCTCATCATCGCCGTCGCTTTCCTGATTTCCGCTTTCATCATGTGGGCGTCTTACGTCCTTCGCCGCAGACCTGAGGTCGCCATCATCTTTCTCGCCACCGCGTTTTTGATCGCCGGTATGGTCCTCTCGCTGCTCGAGAAGGCGCCGGCCGCCTCAAACAGACTTTCGCAACTGTATGATTCCGGAGTCGTCACCGCGGGCGAGCCTGTGGAACTTACCGGCACCATCCAAAGTCAGCCCGAACCTGCGCCGCAAAGTTTCTACCTGACGCTAAGAGTGCAACGCATACGCATCAAGGGAGTCGAGTCCGATGTTACGGGATCAGTTTTGTTGCAGGCGCGACTTCCGACCGAGCAGGTGAAGAATGAATACGACGCACTTCAATTAAGACATGGGACGCAGATTCGCGTAATGACCACGCTCGACCGCGAAGATGATTTTCGCAATCCCGGCGTGATGCCTTTCACCGAGTACCTGGTACGCAAGGGCTTCGACGCCACCGGAGTGATCAAGAGCCCGCTGCTGATTGAACGCCTGGATGATGAGCGCGTTTTTCTGCCGGTGGCGTGGCTTTATGAATGGCGCGCCGGCTTACAGCAGAAATTTCATCGACTGTTTTCGCCAGAGACTGCGGGTGTTCTGGATGCAGCCTTGCTGGGCAATCACTACAACATTTCACGCGGCGCCGCGGAACGCTTTCGCGCCGGTGGGACCTTTCACGTGCTGGTAATTAGCGGATTGCAGATCGCCTTTATCGGCGGCATCGCACTGATTCTCGTCAGATGGTTTACCAGGCGCAGAGTATTTCAGTTCCTGATTGCGGCGGCCTTCTTGTGGTCATACACGGTCGCGGTGGGCGCGGACGCCTCGGTTACGCGTTCGGCTTTCATGTTCACGATCCTGGTCTTGGCCCCGGTGGTTTCGCGACGGGCCAATACGCTGAACAGTCTGGGCGGCGCGGCGATAGTGCTTCTGGTTTGGCATCCGGGCGATCTATTTGATCCGTCATTTCAACTGACGTTTCTTTCAGTCCTTTCAATTGTCGTCATCGCGGTGCCATTGATTAATCGATTGCAGCAAGTTGGTTCCTGGCGACCAGCATACGAGACGCCGTATCCACCCGACTGCGCGCCCTGGTTTCGGATAATTGCCGAGTCCCTGTTTTGGAGTGAGCGAAAATGGAAAGCCGATATGGCGAACTCGAACGTTCGCTATCGGCTATTCAAGGCTTCATTGGCTGCCAGGCTTGAGCGATGGCGCCTGCAACGGTTGGTGCGCTTTGCAGCAACTGCAATCATCATTTCCGCGTCGGTACAGATCGGCATGTTGCCGGTCCTTATCGTCTACTTTCATCGAGTTTCGTTTGCCTCATTATTGCTCAACATCTTCGTCGGCCTGTTGATGGCGATACTGTCACTGGTGGCACTCGCCGCAACTCTAATCTCAATTGTTAGTCAGGGACTGGCGACGCCATTAATCATGGTCGCCGAAAAGATTGATTGGTTGATGATTCACCTGATCGATCCTCTTGACGGGATGGGCTTTGCCTCCATTCGCGTGCCGCATTATCAGGGATGGCTGACCGGAATCTATGTGCTGTATTTTCTGTCGCTCGGTTTTCTGGTCGTTGCTTTGGCGCGCTGGAAGCCGCTGAGATTGCAGGCCGACCTGAAGAGCAAGATCCGCGCGCGACGATACGCGACCATCGCGGTAACCGCTTTCTCAATACTGACTCTAATCGTGGTGGCGCATCCGTTTGGCAGTGCTCGGCCCGACGGCAGACTTCATGTCGACTATCTCGATGTCGGGCAAGGCGACTGCGCGTTGGTGACGCTGCCGGACGGAACTACCTTATTGATAGATGGCGGCGGACGACCAAATATCGATTGGAACCGATCAGATGATCCTGATGCGGCTGAAACGTTCGAACGCGATGCGCGCAGTATCGGCGAGCGTGTTGTCTCGGAATATCTTTGGGCGCGCGGTCGCGATCGCGTCGATTATCTACTGGCAACGCATGCCGACGCCGATCATATCGACGGTCTGAATGACGTGGCCCACAACTTCAAAGTACGCAGTGCCATCGTGGCGCGAACGCCGGTTGATGATCCCGGATTCGCGCGTTTTGCTGAGACCATGAGACAGATGCGCGTGCCGATTGAGAGAATCGGCGGCGGTGACGTGCTGCGATTTGGCTCGGTTTCGGCGGACGTGTTATGGCCGCGAGCCGTGAACGATGACGCGGCGCCATCGCGGAATAATGACTCAATTGTCCTGCGTCTGAGATATGGCGAACAGGTTTTGCTCTTCACGGGAGACATAGAGAAGGAAGGCGAGTCTGCGCTCCTCTCTCAGGGTTTAGATCTGCATGCGAATCTGGTGAAGGTTGCGCATCATGGCAGCAAGACTTCATCAGTAGGGCCGTTCATTGCCGCGACCCACGCGCCGGTTGCGATTATTTCAGTGGGACGCAGTTCGATCTTCGGTCATCCGAATAAGGATGTGGTTGAGCGCTGGCGCGCGGGCGGCGCGCAGGTGATGACGACGGGAGAGAAGGGAACGATTAGTGTGGTGACGGATGGGAAGAGCCTGGAAGTCAGTACTTTTGTTCGACAGTGAAGTGGCACAGACTTCAGTCTGTGATTTTGGGTGCGCATGCCTCTGGCGTGCTTTCCCCTTTCCGACATGAGCACGCCAGAGCGTGCGTACCGACGGCAAACACAGACTGAAGTCTGTGCCACAGGATGTCACACGAAATCAGGCTCGGCTGGAGTGTATAGATCGACGGTAGCGCTGCCCAGCTTATAAGTCTTCAAGACTCCGAGTGGCGGCGCGTAAACGTGAATCGTAATCAGGTCGCGGCCACTGACATCAGGATTACCGAGCTGATGAATGTCCGGAATCTCGGAGCCGGTCAGTCCGCCGGTGCGCAATTCTCGATGCGATTTGTAGCCGAGACCGTGGTTCGTGTCGTACTCAAAAGTCGTCTCCCACAAAATCCCTTCGTGAACAAATACCGCGCCGTGCGCGCCGTTGTGATCGTGAATCGGCGTGCGTTGACCCGGTTTCCAGCAAAGCACCAGCATCTCGACAAACTCGTTCTTCATCACGCGATGGCGTGAATAATTTCCTTCCTTGAAGCCGAGGTAGGGTTGGACTTCGTCACGACCAATTGTGGTCCGCAGGATCAAATCATTGATTAGTTCGAGAGACGGAACCGCGGTTTGATTGTTCAGCTCATCGGCGAGTTCTTTGAAAGAAAGAGCGCGAGCAGGAGCGTCAGTTCTTTCGGCTTGTTGAATTTGCGCTGCCAAGTTTTCCTCTTGTAGCGTTATATGTCGCCAACGTACCTGAGTCAAGACACAAAGCGTTTTAAATTGCCCACAGCCATCAGGCGCCAGCCAGCAGAATGCGTATGTCGCGCACGTTCGTTCCCGAAGAGCCGGTTGTTACGGCGTCTCCGAGCGCGACGAAAAATGAATAAGCATCGCTGCGTCGCAAAAAATCTTCCGCGTCGAGGCCGACTGATTTCGCACGCTCGATCGTGGTGGTGTCGATGATTGCGCCGCCCGCGGGACTGTTGCCGTCGATGCCGTCCGTCCCGGCGCACAAGGCGACCCAGTTGGAACCAATGTTTGCCGAAAGCGCGAATCGCAGCGCCGATTCCTGATTCCGTCCGCCGATGCCGTCGCCTCGCACCGGGCAGGCGAACTCGCCACCGGAAAGCAGGCAAACAACGCTGGCGGTGTCGCGATGCTTCGCACGGAGTGCTGCTAAACGTTTTATCAATTCCTCACAACCCTTTTCGATTGGCTGGTCGGATATGTCTTTTGCTATTTCCACGATGAACCCGCGGCTGCGCGCGGCTTCGGCGGCAGCTTCCAGGGCGTTTTGATTATTGAGCAAGGTAATGTGTTGACGATGATGCGACGTAATCGCCTCAAGCGGTTCCGGCGCAGCTTTGATCGCGCGCATGATTGAAGTCGGAAGTTGATGGTCGAGACCGTAGTTTGTGATTACATCAAGCGCCTTTGGGGCATCGGGTGGCGGCGCGAGCGTCGGTCCTGATGCCACGTTTCGCTCCTCACCGTCTGGAACATCGGAAATGATAAGTGTGATTTGAGCGCAGTTGGGCGCTCGTGCGGCGAGCTTTCCGCCTTTCACCGCGGAAAACGCACGGCGCACCGCATTGATTTCTGAGATTGATGAGCCGGAGTTTACCAGCGCTTTGTTGGCGAGCTTTAAGTCGGTCAGCGAGATATCGTCGTTCGCAGGCCATTCAATCATCGCCGAACCACCGCCGGAGATGAGAAAAACAACGAGAGCCTGTTCGTTGTTGGCGCGTTCGAGCAAGTCAAACGAATCTCTCGCCGCCAAAAGACTGGATTCGTTTGGGAGCGGATGTCCGCCTTCATGCTGCCGCCACAGCGCAGACATTTGCCGGCGATCTCTCGGCGGCCCCGAGAGAACGCCGCCATTAAGCCGTTTGTCGAGTTGTTCTTCGAGCGCCGCAGCCATCGATAGCGCCGCTTTGCCGATGGCGATGGAATAGATCGACTTGCCGGCGATGTTCAATTGCTCGCGCTGGATTATTAGGTTTGAACCCTGGCATTGAACTGCGGTGCGCAAGGCGACACCAGGATCCATCGCCAGTAAGGTTGAATCGAAGATTTCGCGCGCGGCCAAACGAAGTTGCATGAGATTGGACATTGAGAGTCGCGCCGGAGGCGCGCAGTGTTTATAGCCTGCGTCAGGAGTTTTCCCAAACCGCGACGAAGCGGAAAAGCAGCTTCCGAAATGAAGGCGACTTGCTGGATGGCTCCGCCATTCCGATGCGCGGCAAGTCTATGACTTGCCGAAAGGACGCTCTGGAGTTTTCGGTCTATGACCGCCGGGTCGAAGACCCTTAGGAGAATGAGGCTCTGGTCGGCAAGTCGAAGACTTGCCGCGCATCAGCATGGCAGAGCCATAGCCATAGCAGCCCTTCAGTAACTACTCAGCAGTGATCAATTTCCGCAGGGCACGAAACCTTTTGTCGCTGATCCCGCGAACGATAATCAAATGCTCTGGCCTGCGAAACGGGCCGTGCCTTTCGCGGTGTTCGATGATTCGCTCCGCCAGGGTTTTGCCAATTCCCGGCAGCGTTTCCAGTTCGTTCGCCGAAGCAGTGTTGATGTTGATGAGTCGGGCTTTTGACGGAATGGTAATGGCCGATTGCTGATCGTTCGCCCTTGTGAATGCAGATGGCTCAAGGTTGCGAGGGCGTTTGACGCAGGCTGAGTCAAATAGGATGAAGGCTAGCGACGAAATCGCGATGCTGAACTCGGCAATGATTCGGGAATGGAAGCGCGCTAACATTGGCTGACAGAAAGCTCCGTAGGAGCGCAATGTTTATAGACGTGTTCGCTACTCCAGATCAATAGCTCCGTAGGAGCGATACGAACTCGGAAGTGCAAAAGAGATGTGTCGCTCCTCTGGAGCTTCAATCATTATTCCGGCGAGTTCTATAGACATTTCGTCCCTACGGGACTGCGGAAGTTGCGCCTGGGGAAGACGAATCGATCAAATGCCGCTCGCGAGTGCAATTTGCTGGAAGTGTTGCAACGTAAGAAAGTTGTCACATCGCAGAGTGCGATGTCCACAAACTTTTCCACAGATATTGTGGAAGCTTTTCCAGCTCGGAGCATTTCCACCGAGAGAGGGCTTATTCTTCCACGACACTGCGTACGTAATTAGTCTTGTCGATGCTGAGGACGTGATGCTTGCCATCAACCCAAGTATCCCAATCGATCACCGCCAGGCGGTTACCTTTTTCATCGCGGTAAAAGAAGGCTACGGTTCCGCTGGTTTGTTCGCGGGGCGCCCTCAGATTGGATAGCGGCTTTGATCTCACGTGTTTCTTCAGTTTTGCGTGGGCGTCGTCGATAGAAAAATCGTTCCGAGCTAATGTTAGAGAGGAGGGATGGTGACGCACACCGTAGTTGAACGCAATACTTATCAGGAAGGCCGCTGGTAAAGCGAGAAAGCTGTTTCCGATTCTCATACGACGAAGCCTTTCTAATAATTGGGTTTCGTTGCCGGCTAAACTTGCGCAGTTTCCTGCTCGTCCCAATCACCAACCAGCTCGAAAGCTTTTTGCAGAATTGGACGCGGGCGCGCGCCGTCGGCTTTGCCAATCAAGCCTTCGCGCTCCATCTGATCGAGCACCGCGGCGGCGCGGCCGTAGCCGATGCGCAAACGGCGTTGCAGGACTGAGGTCGAGGCGCGCTTCATTTCGACGCAGATGCGCAGAGCGTCTTCGAACAATTCGTCGCGCTCGCCGTCGGAATCCTCCAGGCCCATCGCTTCTTCGTCGGATTGGGTGATGGTTTCGTCGTAATCGGGATCCCATTGGGCTTTGACGTGGGCTACGATCTTATTGATTTCCGTTTCGTCGACATAGGCGCCGTGCACGCGCAGCAAACGGGATGAGCCGGGCGGGAGAAACAACATGTCGCCGCGCCCGAGCAAATGCTCGGCCCCATTCGTATCGAGAATCGTCCGCGAATCGATCTTGGAGGAAACCCGGTAGGACATCCGGGAAGGGAAGTTCGCCTTAATCAAACCCGTAATCACGTCAACCGACGGACGCTGCGTGGCCAATACGAGGTGGATTCCCACCGCGCGGGCCATCTGTGCCAGACGCGTGATCGAATCTTCGACTTCGTGCCCGGAAGTCATCATCAAGTCTGCAAGCTCGTCGATGATAATCACGATGTATGGCATCCGCGTCCACGGCTCGCCATTCTCGTCGAAGTCCTTGACGGTGTTGCGCCGCTCGCGTTCAGCGTTGTAGCCGTCGATGTTGCGCACGCCCCAGCCGGCCAGCTCTTTGTAGCGCCGTTCCATCTCGCCGACGGCCCAGCGCAACGCGCGCGCCGCCGGTTTTGGATCGACGATGATGGGTGTCGCCAGGTGCGGAATGTCTTCGTAGAGTCCCAGCTCAAGCCGCTTCGGATCGATCAGAATCAGTTTCACTTCGTCGGGCCGAGCCCGGTAGAGAATCGATACCAGCAACGAATTAACGCCGACGGATTTTCCGGCTCCGGTGGTGCCGGCAATCAGCAAGTGCGGCATCTTGGTTAGATCGTTGACATAGTTCAGGCCATCGATAGTCTTGCCAATCGCGATCGTCAGCTTGGAACCTGACTCCTTAAAGGCGCGTGATTCGATCACTTCGCGCAGAAAGATGGTTTCGCGGCGCGGATTGGGAACTTCAATGCCGACGTGCGGCTTGCCGGGCATGCGATCGATGCGGATAGATTCGGCTTTCAAAGCCAGGCAGAGATCATCGACCAGCCCGGTGACGCGTGAATACTTCACTCCCGGATCAGGTTTGAATTCGTAGGTTGTCACGACGGGGCCGGGACAAATGAATTTGATTTGGCCGGTGACGTTGAACTCGCGACATTTCTCGGCGAGTTTAGTTGCCATGCTTAGGAGTTCATCGTCGGCCTGTTCGCGCCGCATCTGGGCCTCATTGAGGAGCTCAACCGGAGGCAACTGATAATCAGACGCCGCTGTCTTGGCTGAAACCTTGCGCTGGCCATCGAAGGGCAGAGAACCGGTCGCGGGCGCTTCAGTCCTTCGTTTGACGGCCGCCTCGCGCACCATCTCTTCGACCATTGCGGACTCGGCCACTTCGGTCTTGCCACGGGTTGACCAGCCGCGCTTAGCCGGAGCCGGAGCAGCGCCTGCGGCAGCGGACATGGTCTTTGGCGCGGTCGTCGTGGCCGCCGTGAACGACTCAAAGGCCTGCGCGATTTCGTTGTTCGATCTGATTTCCGTGGGCGCGTCGGCCTCACTGATTTCAATTGGTGACGCGACCGTTTCCGCAGCGGCTGCTGATTGCCGCTTCGCCTCGATGCGTTGCAAACGCCGCTCGCGACGAGCCTGTCGCCACGCGCGGAATCTTTCGGGAATAGATCGCAGCGCCGCGAGGCGATCGCTCAAGGTCAGATTCTCGTAGAAATTTGCGAACGAGAAGTTTGTCGCCAGCAAAACACCGGTAGTCGCAATCGCCGCCAGAAGAATCGTGGCGCCGATGGTGTTCAGGCCGCTCACCAGTGCGGTGGCGATAATTGCGCCAATCAGGCCGCCGGCATTAAAGCTCGCATCGAGGAATGGTTTGATATTGGCTAACGAGAGCAGGGCCGCGGACGCCAGCACGAGGACAATCAGTCCGGCCAATCTAAACACCGGAGCGTTGATGCGTCGCGAACGAAATCGCCGCCACGCCGCGGCGAGAATCAAAAACGGCAACAGATAAGACGCCAGGCCGATCGATTGAAAGAGTGCCGCCGCGACGTTCGCGCCCACCGCGCCAATCCAATTGTGAGCCCCGGTTTCGCCGGCAGCGTTCCACGAAGGGTCGTTTGGATTGTAGGACGCCAGGCAAAGACCTAGCAGCAGCGCCAGCGCGATCAACCCAATCGCCACGATCTCGTTGACGCGCGTGTTGCGCGGGGCGGATTCGACTTCGATGTCTGAGGGAATGGCAGCCATAAAATTAGTAGGCAGTAGGCAGTGAGCAGTAAGCAGACAAAGAACGCATTACTTTTGGACTGTCTCGCTGCACTTGATCATCTTTCTTATGCGGCTTGCCGCGACAGTAAATACTGCTTGATAAAATCGTCGATGTCGCCATTGAGCACGGAATCGACGTCGCCACGCTCCAGCTTTGTGCGCGCGTCCTTCACCAGCCGGTAAGGCGCCAGCACGTAATTCCGAATCTGCGATCCAAAACTGATGTCCTGCTTGTTCGCCTCGAGTTCCTTCGTTTCCGCGCGCCGCTTTTCCAATTCCAATTCATAAAGTCGCGAGCGCAGGACCTGCATGGCGACCGCGCGATTCTGATGTTGCGAGCGCTGGTTCTGGCATTGCACGACAATTCCCGATGGCATATGTGTAATGCGCACGGCTGAATCGGTAGTGTTGATGTGCTGGCCACCGGCGCCGGTCGCACGATAAGTGTCGACGCGCAAATCCTTCTCATTGATATCGACTTCGATGTTCTCGTCGATCTCGGGATAAACGAACAGCGACGCGAATGACGTGTGCCGCCGCGCGGCCTGATCGAACGGCGAGATGCGCACGAGCCGGTGCACGCCGGCCTCGGCCGCCAGCAGTCCGTATGCATATTCACCTTCGACTTTGAACGTCACGCTTTTAATGCCGGCTTCTTCCGCCGGCTGGTAATCGATGATTTCAGGCTTGAACTCGCGTCGTTCCGCCCACTTTATGTACATGCGCAAAAGCATCTCAGCCCAATCCTGCGATTCCGTGCCGCCCGCACCCGGGTGAATCGTGCAAATTGCATTGCGCGCATCGTTTTCGCCGGCCAATAAAGTTTCGGTTTCGGCGGCTACCAGTTCATGCTCCAGGCGGCCGAGCAATTCGCGCAGCTCTTTCAGCGAGGCCTCATCTGTTTCAGCAAATTCAAAGAGCACGCCCGCGTCCGAAATTTCGGTCTCAAACTTCTCCTGTCGCTCAAGCGCTCGTTGGACGCGGCTGCGTTGCTGCAACAGTTGCTGCGCGGCTTCCTGATCCGACCAGAAGTCAGGTGCCGAAGCCTGCGCTTCGATTTTCTCTAGCTCGGCTCGTTTCGCCGATACATCAAAGAAACCTCCCGAGCTGTTCGACACGTTTGCTTAAATCGTCGTAAGAATTTCTTAATTCCTGATAATTGAATTCGTCGCTCATTAGTAACCTCATGTCAGAAGCCCGGCCGTCAGGGAGGGCTCCGGGTATCGATTATTGCCCACGCTTGCGCTCGGGCCTCTGACCAATAAAACTCGCAGAAACAATTCCGAGGCTAATCAACGCACATGCATAGACGAAAACATCGCCGTGCCGCGTGTAGAAGGTTGAGCCTTCTCCACCCTTGCTAATCGTCCAGGTGCGAACCTCAGGTTGAAAGCCGGCCGTTTGATCCGAAACCGATCCATCAGAACTGATTTGCGCGGTAATGCCGGTGTTCGTGACGCGAACCAGTTGCCGATTATTCTCGACGGCGCGAAAGATTGCATTCGACAGGTGTTGCCGCATCACCGGCGTTCGCCCCAGATATCCATCGTTGGAAATATTGATCAGCACCTCGGCGCCTTCATGTGAAAATGTGCGCGCAACTCCCGGATGCGCAGCCTCTATACAAATAAAAACCCCGGCGCGAAAAGCGCCGAGGGGCATCAGCGTAAACGAATCACCGGGCTTAAACTCGCCGACGAGACCGCGTACCGAACTCGCGCCCGGTAGCCATCGGGGCAGCGGCACGTACTCGCCAAACGGCATCAAGCGGATTTTATCATAACGGGCCGCAATTCCACCCTCTTCATTTATCAGGATGGCAGAATTTTGATCGCCGCCGTCCCGAGCGGGTTCGAGTGAATTGAGCAGCACGGCAGTCCGATTTGTGCGCGCGAAGTTCGAAACGGTCTCGCGCAATTGAGGATCGCGCGAATAACTGAAGTTCATCGGCGACTCGGGCCAGATGACCAGACGTCTGATTAGCGTCGGTTTGATGTCGACTTCGGCGAGCGCCTTACTGCTCAATGACAAGTGACGTTCAAGCAGCTGATTCATTTGCTGTGAGTCGCCGGTGAGATTCATGGGAACGTTCGGCTGGATTGCGATGACCAAAAGGGAGTTTTCTGGAGTTATCAGGCGGCGAACGGTTCGCCGGGAAATCAATACTCCTGACGAAGCAACGATGACGAGAATGACAATCAACAATCCAGTGATCGGCAGAACGAAGCGACGGCGAACCAAAAGGTAGGCGAGCGCGCTATTCGACAGCACGATCAAACAGCTGACGGCGTAGACTCCGCCCCACCGGGCTGATTGAATCATCGTCGGATGAAATGCCTGTGAGTAGCCGACCGCATTCCATAATTGCCCGGTCACCGCGTAACGCAGCCATTCGAGCGAAATCCAAATCAGCGGCGCGACACAGATGGCCGCGGGTCCATAGCGCTGGATCACGAGCCAAAGCAGCCTACAGAAAAGCGCCGGGAAGAGGGCGACGAAAATTACCGGCAACAAGAAGAGAGGATAGGCCAGCCACGCTGAGATTCGCGCGTAATGAATCATCGGGTAGGTCAGCCACCAGCACGTTCCATAAAAGAAGAGAGTGCCGTAGAGCCAACCCAGGACGGACGCTCGAAGGGCGCTTGGCGCGCGGGCAATCGCCAGGAGCAGGGGAATGAGCCCGATCCAGGCAAGAAACCAAAGGTCAAAATTTGGAAAGGAAAGAATCGTGAGGACCGCAGACGCGACCGCGAGAGCGGCTTCCGTAAGGGTCGGAAAACCAGCGTCAAATAGGGTATGGATTGCCGAACGACGTTGACGACTAATCGCGGCAGCCCGATTCATGCACCGGAGTTTAGCAGTAACCCGGGTTGGAGCTAATCTCTCTCGCTTCTGGAATTCAATTAGGTGACCGTCTGCGCTGGAAAAATTATTTCTGGAAGGTGGTTAGGTCAACTTGCGGCATCACGTTTTCGGCTTCCGAATCACCAAAACTTACAAAAAGCGGCATGGTCAGAGTGACAAAATCCGTCTTTTTGACGCGAGCGTTTGACTTGATCGGTGAAGCCGTTCAGTTTGACGATTGGATTAATGTTTAAGCGGAAGATTGCCGCATCCTGACGAAGAAAGAGACTATTCCAAAATGAATTGGCGATTACTCAAAGGGGCCCTAAAAGCGGGAGAACCCGGTCATTTCTGACCGGGTTCCATTTCGGGGGGATTAAACTGAAGGATCGCTCGGCGGGCGGCTGGCGCAGCGGCTTGCAGCGCTCAGAGAAGTGATGGCGGCGGGGGC